>Ga0099822_1006492_pt1 | contig 15224 bp, 10 predicted proteins | sample CowpeawhiteBW_FD_76839 | JGI IMG/M metagenome (GOLD analysis project Ga0099822, IMG submission 76839) | Root nodule microbial communities of legume samples collected from California USA - Cow pea white BW | ecosystem: Host-associated > Plants > Roots > Nodule | place: USA: California | collected...
TATAAATTTTTACTTTTTTATATATTAATATATTTAAATATATAATTGTGAGAGTAAAAAAATATAAAATATAAAAATACAATTTAATATATATATATATATATATATATATATATATATATATTATGTTGGTATAAAAAAGAAAAATCTACTCTATGACTTTTTTTTATCTTAAAAATAATCTCGATTTAAAATATATTAATTATAATGATTAAAAATTATATTAGTAATTAAAATTTATATCAGTAACTATATATCTTGGTTAAAGCTTTAACAACATGTAAAGATGAGGTTGATAATTTAAAAGAATTTAACACAACAGTGGTGGTTGGGTTGCATTTTGGCCTTTGGGAGGAGCAATAATTATTGCTTTTAGACCATGGTTGCATTTTCTTCAGTTTCAACTACGTCAAGAAGTTTTGCAATTAAATCGTTAGAAATGTTGATTATAATTTATATCCACCTTTCATCTTCCATCATGGTCAATAAGCTACGACACAGGGAGAAGAGGAAAATATATTTTAAACTTTTTATCTTTTAATTAGAGTGGTAATTAAAATTCATCATTATGTATAGTAAAATATTTAAAGAAAAAACATTATTTTGCAATGCCTTTTAACATTGTTTTAATTTATTACTCGAATTGATTTTAAGCCGACAGAAGTAAGAGATAAAGATAAAATTGATAATTAACCTAAAATTAATTTAGGAGTATTTTTATTTTTCTACAAAAAAAAAAGCTTTACCAAAATTTAATGAGCTTAGCACATTTTTAGTTCTATTATTAAGCTTTTAATTGAGTCAGAAAAGTAGTTTTCAAAAAGGCTAATTTCTGGAAAGAAAATCCAAGTTTTTGATTCCAAACTGGGCCTAACAATCCATAGCCACGAGAAAGCCCAATTATGTTGCGGAGACCCTGCTTACTGAAGCGATGATGGCGTTCTGTTGTTCTGCCCTGTCCTGTGTTGAACGAAACGTCGAAACCTGAAAGCGAACCATGGCAGAAGGAGAACCAACCAACGGTTACTGCAGCAGCAGTGGCGAAGAAGACGGTGACGCCGCTTGGAGAGCAGCTATCCACTCCATTGCCCAAACCACCACTTACGTCTCTTCCACCACCAAACATGCTCACCCAAATGACGACGACGATGATTATAGCAAACCCAAAACACAACAGCTTAAGCACCATCAACTCAAGGTTTCCCTTTCAATTTCTCAATTTTCTGTTAATAGGTTAGTTTGAGTATGAGTATATTGAAATTGCCAGTTAATATTTTTAAAATTAAAAAAAAAATGGAAATTTCCCTTTACTCTGATGAACACATGCCCATAACAGAAAGTGTGGAATTGTTTACTAAGTTGGCATCTTTTTTCTAATGGGGTTACAAATAGTTTCATGGCTGTTTCAATTTCTGAACATGTGGTCTGCATAGTTGCAGTTGCAGCACCTTTTTTTTTTAAAAAAAATTGATCCAAGTTACTGTTCATCATTTCATTATAACTTTACAACTCTCTTGGACTTTTGCTATCTAACTCTGATTACATAGTGTACCATTGTCCCCTTTCTTTTTCTGGTGTTTCGTTCTGATGATATGTGGATATATATACTGTGGATGTTCTTGACAGGCGCAAAAGCTTCTGAATGATATATTGGAAAATACAATAGAGATAGTGAGAAAACCTGTCCCTGTCGAGGATGATGATCCCAAAATCGATGAATGCGGCATTCGATTGTTTAAATATGCTAAGCCAGGAATAGTGTTTGATCACGTAGGTAAGCAAGTGTGTGGTACCACCTTGGCTTAGGTTAAGATATCTGTTGCAATTGATTGTTATGCCTATAAAGGGTTCATTTTAGATTTTGGGTAGTTTTGTTGGCTTTTACTATGCTATGGTAAGTTGGCTTTATGAGGTAGTGTTGGTGGCAGTAGGTCACTAGTCACCATTGTTCTTGACTTGCATATGGAAAATTGAGAACTTCTCTGAAACATGAAAAAAGCTGCATTAGATAAAAGCAGCTTCTGGTGCTGGTGCTGGTAGCTTGCTGTTAACAAAAAGTACTACTTTTTCAGAATAGTGCACACGCACCCAGCGCCAGTCGTTAAGAAAGTGGAGCCCAGATCAGCATGCCATGCATCTCTTTTTCCACTCTGCAATCTTTTGTTGACATCAGAGAATTCAGAAGATTAGAGTTATTTTTAGCACTGCTTTGTGATATAATGCTGTGTGATGCTGCATTGCAATAATCCATTTGTTAGGTCGTTAACCACTGAGAAATTGTCAGTCATTGTGCGTTAGTCACTTGCTATAGATAGAGCAGCATTCTCGGGGCCTTTGCCATGACTTATGGAGCATTGGTCTTGCTCAGTTGGCCAACTGAACCAGAATTACTGGTCCAGGTTATCACATGGACCATGTAATTATGAAGTATGAAGAAATTCAGAGTCATACTAGCACATGTTTATAGAATACCATTGAAGTTGAGTAAAGTAGTGGACAACTGGTTTACTGATTGTGACAATTTTTGGTTTGAGTAACTAAACACTAACCTTGAAAAGTTGAATTCAATGCCACATCTTACTATGAGGTGGCCTCCGGTCCCAATTGTAGCAAGACTGATTTTTATTTCTGACACTCACATCCATTCAATGAGTTTAGTGATGGAAATCAAAATAGTTTATTACTGATAACAATATTGCACAAAAGGGTTACAAAATTGTTAACTTAGTGATTAATCTTGAAATATTACCAAATTGCATTTGTATGTGTGGCTTAGGATTTTACATTATATGGCTGCAGATGAACCCCAACCACCAAGGAAACGGCCTAGAATACTTCCCGGAGAGGATATCAATGAGAAATCAAAGAAGGTCTAATAGTTAGTTAATCCCAAAATGTGGTTGTATATATTGTTTTTTTATTTTGTGTGTATTTGGTTATTTTCTAAACGACTATCTGCTATCTTAGCAGTTCAGAAAACGGATTAGATCTGTTGCTGTGAATGGGATAGATATATTAGCTGCAGCAAACGATTCATGCAAGAAGTCATTAGCTAGAGTAGAAGCTAAAGATGCAGCAGCAAAAGCTAAAGCAAAGAGAGAAGAGGAAAGAGTTGAAAATTTGAAAAAGATTAGGGGAGAGAGGTGGCTACCTTCTATGGCCAAGGAGATGAAGGTTAAAACTCAACGCTGACTTTTTTTCTTTCCATGCTCTTAACTTTGATGCTATTTTTTGTATAAACCTTTGTTTATTTGTTAGTGTAGCTTGTTGTATACTGAGGAATTATAATTTAGGCTTGAGACGTTTTTCTTTCTTCTTTTTCACTATATTGTTGCAATTCCATTCAGAAATCCACATTCAAATTTCCAAAAATGTAAAACACTTGCTGGGTATGAGGACCAAGGCTCCTTTTTTTGGAATCTTAAACCACATGAAATATTTATTTATTCTGAGAGTGAGTCATTGACTCTCAGATTTGTTCAGCTCTCCGTGGGGACACCCGTTGGTGGGCTTGGGAGTGTTTTTGGGTCCATTCATTAGAATTTTGAAAGTCGAATGAGAGTACTTATACTTGTTGGATGTTTTGGCCACAAAAAACTTGTTGGATGTATTCACCACGAAAAATAAAGGTACTTGGTGGATATCACACTTTACATTATTTTGTATTCTGTGTATTTATTCATTCTTACAGTTCAGTTTAAGATCGGCATTAAGTAGCAAGTTAACAAGTTCTAAATTTAACATTAGTAGTTTTTGCTTCAAAATCCATAATTATCATGTCAACCTGAAAAACCGATCATAGGTAACTAAATATGTATAGTTCTATATGATCCCATTTTCATATGAAAATGGCGACTATCTGGTATGCCAAACAACCGGTCATTGGTTTTTGCAATGCTAACTCTAATAACAGCAATATTGATAAAAAGATTAGAACATTTGTATGTTATCGACACTTGCAATGATAATATTAGTTTTTGAGAGGGAGAGCTGTTTTATAAAGTATACCTTAGGATTAAAATAAGCTCTTGAACAAAGGTTATATGCAGAGAATTGTAAAATAAGCATTTTACTAATAGATATAAGATTTCTATAAACATTTTGAAAAGCGATCATACACACGTGACAGGTAAAGAAAGATAATAGAAAAGCACACCAGAGTTTTATAATGCTTTGGTTTGTCATGAAAGTTATGTTCAAATGCTAAACAAATGCATTGTTTACAAAGATTATAAAACTTTGTAAGGGTGTAAGTTGTTTCGGGTATAGGGGTCAAGCATCTACTTTTAATACTAAAATTATCCTTAAGTTCTTTTGTCTGATATATGTCTCATAATATTATGATGTATTAATTCTAAATCTCAATAGTATGGGTGGTAAAGTAGGTGGAGTCCAACGGGTTAGCCTGTTAACCCGCTAAAATAGAACGGGTCAGGTTGAAATTTTTAATCTGTCAGTCTGTTTTTGTTCGGCTCGTTTAGTCTGTCAGACGGGTCAGGTTGAAATTTTTAATTTATCAGTCCGTTTTGGTTCGGTCCATTTAGTCTGTCAATCTGACAAGTCAAAGGCAGATCAGTTTATGCCTAATTCGTTGGTTCATTTTGATTTATTTTTTATTTATTTTAATTTTTTAAATTAAAAATGATTAAAAAGATTAAATCGTGTATATTATATTTTTGTAAAGATGTAAATATGCAATATTATTAAAATTTAAATTATTAACACTTACAAATTAAGTTCTAGTTATTAATTACAAAATAGAGTAATTTAATATGTAAATGTAATAATTATTTTAATTTATTCAACTAAAAATATTAATTGATCAATTAAAAGTTTATAAAATATTTATATAAATTTATAAAATATTTATATGATTAAAAATGTTATAAATTTTATAAAAAAATTAAATTTGAAAAAAATAAAAAATAAATAAAAAAAGTGACAGGTCAACAATCTTATGTTACAATTCCTAAGCTATTTTTTAGTGGACCAACTCAGTCCAACCCGTTTTACCTAGCAAAGGGCGGCCCGGACCAGCTGATTTTTATTTTCAGTTTTAGTTTATTACATGTTTGCTTCTTTTCCATGTTTCATGTTTCATGCTTCTTCCATTAAGATTTACCTTGTAATTTTTGTCTTAGTTTTCAAAAGCTTTCATTGTACTCTCCGAATTTGGAGAAACTCTTCCGTTGAAGCTACATACTCGTAACAAAGGTATGAAAAATTCTATATTATTACATTAAATAATAATGAGAAGATAATTTAATAATAACATTAATAGAATTTTGTTTCATGGACACATATATGGATGACAACATGGAATCGAGCTATGTCGTTTGAACAACCAATCTGTTGGAAAAGTTAGAGACGGATCAAGTATTTTAATTTACTGGCCACATAACGTGCAACAAAAATTTTCATTGGATTTTAATCCCTAAACCAACGAGTTCTATGCTATTTTTTTCTATTTCATTATTCCTTCACTTCAATCATGAACCCCTAAGCCCAACACTCTTGCTTGAATTTTACATTGGCTCCCAATCCTTAACAATTATATCCTCTTTTATATAAGAATGTGAAAACTGTAAGGCCCATTAAAATCTTATTTATGTATTTATGCCCTAAAGTAAAGGGCTGCCCTTGTAATTGGGCCTAGGGCTGGCCCAAGTGATAAAACTGAACCCTAATCTGCCCTAACACACTCACCCCTCACTCTTCACAGAATCAGCCGTCACGCCTTCTACTCCGAGAGAGAGCTCTGCTAGGGTTCAGCCGCTTTTCGCATCCAGTGGACTCGAATCAGTTTTCCGCTTCTCGTAAGTCCATTCCAACTTGTGCTCGTACTTCCTTCGATGTTTCTTCATGTTTGTTTTCAGCTAGGATTCCATAATGAGCTTATCTTGTGATCTGCTCCGTTGTTTTTCCAGTTCCTAAGCATACTCTAGAGTCGTGGTGTCCATGGTTGCCGTTGAGTTCCTGTACTAGCATATTCCAGGTAAGGGAAGCTAGAACCCCCCTTGTGATGTGTTTACTGTAGATTTAATGATCTTTCGAGCTTGATACACTGTTGTGGATGTTTGGACTGGCTGATCTTCTTGTTTGGGATATGTTTATGCGTGTTGCAGGCGCGAACAGTGGCAAACACTCTCGCCCAAGCGAGCTCGCCTCGCCCAGGTGAGATATGCAGAGGCTCGCCCAGGGCTTTCTGCGCGAGTGGTCGCCCAGGCGACCAGAACGCGTTTTGAGTGAGCAGATATCTCGCTTAGGCGAAGGGGATCTCGCCTAAGCGAGATTGCGCAGGGGCCACTGTCTTCCTTGTCAAGCTCTCGCCTAGGCGGAGGGGAGCTCGCCTAAGCGAGAGTCATTCTCGCTTGGGTGAGACCCTTCAGCCTAAGCGAGGAGCTGGGCGAGGATGCATCCCGAGATGTTGTTTCCTCTGTGCTTGGATGTTTGAATTGTGCTTATATGGATTATTGTATGATGGCTTAATGAGAATGAGTATGCATGATTGGGAGGGGATTATATGTGGGGGATTGTGAGCTTGGCATGATTTTTATATGAGTTGTACATGAGAAGTTGGATACATATATATGTGCGTGTAGTCACAAAATTGGCATGAGCAACAATGGATCTTGATGGTTGGTAAACCAGTGGTATGGTTTTGGTATGAGGAGAAACACTTTACTCATGGTTGGGAATAACGAGTTGGTAATGATTCAACATATGAGAATTGAGGTTTTGGTTGTAGGTGTTGGCATGAAATTTCATGGGTGATGTATGTGAAAATTATTGGTTGTTTATATATGTTGGACTGTGTCAGTGCGTAATTCCTTGGAGTCTCTAGGTGAGACTTTCAGGGTCGTGCTTCAGTGGTCGGGACGTAATTCATTGGCCCCTATTAGTGGGTGTCCATGGTGGTGCCCCATCTATATGGTCTGGTAATGATTCAAGGGAAGGTTGCCTCCTGACACTCTAAGGAGTCAGTTAGTCTCACTTAGAGCGGACTAATTCCTGTGGTGAGAGTAGCAGGAGGCCCGAAATTCATTAAGGGCTAATCTTGTGTGTGAGAGAAATTGATTCATTATAACACTTGTAACACTTAGCTCGGGGGTGAGCAGAGGTATCCACCACAAGTGCAAGCATCCGCTGAATCCGACCAGGCTATATGTATTCGGATGAGTCGAGTCTTAGTATATTGATTGAAGGGTCATAACATGTTTGAGTGATATGTGTATGTTGTATATGTGTATATTGGCTATGAAGGTACATTCAATTGCATGATGAAATTGTTGTTGGCTCTAGCTTACCTTTTCTTGTTGGTTGCTTTGTATGTTGTTCTTCTATCTTCGCGATGATCATCAATTTTATTGATGGGAGCAGACGCGAGAGGTAACCGTGGTCAACGAGGGAGAGACGAACCCGCTGCTTAGTCTTCTTGGGTCGGACTTTCGGTCTTTCTTGGTCTATCTTTAGGGCTACAGTCCATGTACTTGTCCGCTTTTATATCTTGCTAGGATTCCAGTAAATCGTTTAAATGTTTCTTTTATTTTTTGTGGCATCGTGGTGTGCCTTGGTTTGTACGGCGTTATGTTTAAATTCCAGGACTGCATGGTTATATTATCATTGCGTGACGTTTCTTTAATTACGCGTATTAATTAAATGAGACGTTACAAAAACTATCATTGGTACTTCTAGTCGAAAACATGAATTTTTTGAGAGTGGTAAAACCTTTTTAATAGGTCTTATTTTTATTATATTATTTTTATTTTAAATTCATTAATTGTCAATGTTCAAATATATGTAAATGATAACGAAAAAAATTATAACTATGAATAAGTAACTTACAACGTTATATTTAATGTTATTGAAATAGAAAAAATAAAAACGATGATTTGAAGTCAAAACAAGACGGTGATTAACTGATATAGTCTTTAGTAATTTAGACTTCAATTTTTTATGTTTCCTTAAAAGATTTAATTTTGAGATATTTATTTGATGTAAGTTTAAAATCTTATGTTTATTTAATTTTTTTATGTTTATTTTATTTTATTTTATTGACCATTGTAGACTCATAGTTTGCAAGAAAATGTAAAATATTAAAATAAGATTATTGTAGGTTTTTTTTTTTTAATTTTGTTTATGTGAACTTGTTCGTAGGTTTGCGATCCAACCATTATGACAAACAAAACAATAAAATTAGTTTTCAATTCTTATCTAGACCAATTTACTCAAGTCAATCTTTTATGGATCAAATGCAGGAAGGCTAATCTATATTGTCATTCTTAGACATAAATATTTACAATTGCTATCAAGCCTTTTGTAGTAATCTAGATTTAATTTGTTAATTTGCAAAGACAAATATTGTAAATGTAATTTTTTCAATTGTTTGCATTAATAATATATTTTAGTCTATAATATTGAGATATCTAATTTTGAGTATTCAGTGTGTTTTTTCCTTTTTGCCACCTTTATTTAAGAGATTATTCTGATGTGAATATTTTATATTTATTATCTATATTCATTAGTAGAGATACCTCTTTAATATCACTCAGAATAATTTAAATGTCTAAAGTCAATATCTTAATTTGTTGACCTAAATGTGTCATATAAATAACATATAAGGTATAAACCAATCCGATGAAAATTGATCGGATATTAGGATCATATGTGAGTTATAACACTAAAAGTATTGAAGACTTGAATTGTTAGTAATAATAAGTTGTCATGCCCTATTAAACAATAAATATGTTTTACTATTGTCAGTGTACAACAATAAATTTAAATGATTATCAAGAAAACAGTTAATAAAAATCTCCTCAAGTAAAGATATCGAGAGAGAAAGTAAAATTAAAATTAAATGAATCATTAATAAATATAAATACGCTTTTTTTTTTCTCTCATGTAAATTAGAATAAATGTTACTAAAAAATAGGTTTAAACACGGCAAAAAGGAAGAATTTTAAAAATTACTGCTACGGTTATCGTCAACAAGATCTTCTAGAACCAATAGTTTAATAATTACGAGTTTCAATTATTCTATTATTATATTATTTAAGTCTAACTAAGTTAATTATTACGTTGTGGTTATCATTTTCTATATTTCATTAGTTTTAAATTATTTAATATATTATCGAGAGAGCGAGAAAAAGGTACAAAACATTTATTTGGGTAGAGAATAAACAACTACCGACCGAAGCTTTTAATAATATTTTTTACCTTGAGTCAAACAAAGGTATTACATGTTAACTAACTTCACTGTTAAGATGACTACATTATAATAGAAATATGTATATAAAAAATGAATTATTAATGATTAAGTGAGAGTTAAAAGAATATGAAGGGAGTGGGCGCACATTCTTTGTAGTGAAGCAGACGCAAGGATTAAACTTTACTCTTCTGCTTTACTTTGCTTGTTAATTCCAGTTTGCATGTTTCACTTACGCGATGCGGGTAACTGCACTAGTGCTGTCCCACTTTGCCCTGTCACTGCTTTCCTAATAGAAAATTTCGTTGAATAAGATAAAACTTAGGAAACATCGCGGAAGCAACCATCGTCTCTTTATCTGCTGCAATCAAGTTCCCTAATCAACAACCCAAAATATCCCAACTCTCTCACCATTGCAATATCGTTCTTCAAAGATGCCACATTTGCTCACAATGGTGGCTGGCGGTGTTGGAGGCTTCGTCAAAACGCTGTGGGCACTGCAAGAACGCCGCTGGTCCTACACTTTTGACGCTGTGGCCTCTGCTGTGGTGTCCGTAACCATGACATTGGTCTTCTGCATCTTGTCTATCCGCAGTAGTCATAGGCTTAGACGAGGTGACATGGTATTTGCATTTGCCTCTTTCTGATGTAACCATTCTCATCTATCCAATAAATCTCTGTTTCTTTTCATATTCATTCACATTTTTTGTAAAATTCTCAATACTTGTACATTACCCATCACTCTATTAGTTTGGCTAATTGCGATTCCTAATCTTGACTATTTTCGTAACAATGGTGGGAGGTGGGGTGATAAAGCTCAGATTCTTTGTAATATAATGTGGAGTTCTCCTCTTCAGATCGTTCAACAGATTGCTCTCGGCGAAACATCCATTACCCATACACCCTGATCCACTCTTCTTTTTTTTCTGTCCAAGCCTATTTTCACTCCGAACACTTACTTTGCATTTTCTGGCCAAGGTTACTTCCTGATTGTTCAAACTTCATTACCGAAACGCAATAAGGTTCACCGAACCATCAGTACCCGTCTTCACCAATCATAAACCTGGGATTCTTAAGAATTTACGTTTCTTAAAAGTAAGCTTCCCCATACTAAATCTACCTTGAATTGGTAATTGTCAACTTTCCCAGGTATAACCCTTTACTTGTAAATTAAAAGACACGTCTTTCTAAACTGCTAAAATCTGCTAACGTTCATTGAAATTGAAGAATTATATTTAATGGGTCACTTCATGGTATCTAGAAATGTATATCCCTAGCTGTGCCCGATACAGAAATGTCGGCAACGAGCACTCCCGGTGTTACCAGTTACTCTTGCGCAATTCTTGAGATGACAGATTTTCACGCTCGCTGTACATTCCACGACAACCAATTATTGGGCGAAAGATGCAAAACAAATACAATAAATACTTTGTTCCTAGGTGGTGTACCAATCGGCGGTAACTCCTTAGTCCTTCCCCATGGTTCTCTACCTTTTCTTATTTTGTCCTGAAGCAGATTTGCAGGAAACGATGATTTCCTTACTGCTGGAAAGGAGAACTTATTGGGAACACCATTGTCCCAACTAATTTCCACATGACATCATTTTAATTTAAAACTGTCATGTAGAGATTGGCTAGGACCAAGGAAGGAACAAGTTTTTATGCGCCAAAAATTATATTACACACAATATAACTATAGGTTACAAGAAAGACCCCTTTGAAGCAATCAACAAAGAAAGGCTTTAAAATGAAGTCATGCACGCAGGTATCCATTCTCCTCCAAGTAGGATATCACAATTTCAGCCATATCACTGGGAGACTTACAGCCATTTCCTTTCTGTTGTAGTACTATCTGCAAGATGAAGAAGGACCCGGTCTTTTGAAATGAATATGAAAACCGGAACTAATAAAATGAAAAACAAATATTGAGAATCCCAGAAATTAAAGTTCAGGAGAAAAGTTTCAAAAGGGAAAGCGTGAGGCTAAATCTGGCTTATATAGTAAATTAGTAAGCTTATGATCTACCTATCCAATCAAAGTTCAGAGAAAGCAAAGAAAAAGATATTACAAAAATGAGAAAAAGAACAGACATCCCTGAAGACAACAATTTTTCCCTTCCAAGTTGGATCCCCAATAAAGCGAACTAAAATTTTCAATTACAATAGGGATAGTATTTGCTATTTAGCAGTTAATTGAATGTTAAAGTTTTTACACTGTTTTTACTAGTTAATTGCAATTCTGTTATTCGTTAACAATGTGTACGGTCGATGCCGATGGTGATTCAATCATTGATTAACATAGGGTTTTACTAAGTAATAATCAGTAACAGATATTGTTGTTCAAAAAACACGTGTAAAAATGCCAACGCAAAAATAGCGACAAGTACAAACCTCACAACTACACGGTGGTTCATAAGGATCATCTATACCAGTGAAACCTGCACCATTCCAAATAAAAAATTCAGTCCCGTCAGGAGAAGAGATACCCCACAATATTGATTAGAAAAAAATAAAAATAAACATGCTATATGTAACCGAACTGATGATGCTAATGTAGTTGGATAACGGATCCAACATTACAGTGAAAATTTGTATCAAGATAACCTTTGATCTTTCCAGCTCGAGCAAGCTTGTAGAGCCCCTTTGGGTCCCTAGCTTCACATACCTGTAGTGGAACGTCTATGAAAACCTGCAACGTGTAAGCTTTGCCTTAGCAATGATTTAAGAACAACCTTTCTTGTTCTATAATTGTACAAAATACTATTAGCATAGGCCAAACTACGTCGATTATTTGCACGACTAATAAGAATATTAATATTACCTCAATAAAATCTCCTTTCGGAAGTAGTGCTCTACATGCATCTCTATCCTTTTGGTACGGTGATATTAAACTAGTGATGCAAATAACACCAGCATCTGCAAAGAGTTTTGCCACCTCACCTGAAAAATTTTAAATAGTGATGTCTGATTATTAGTTGAAACAGACAATCTTACTGGAAGATATAAAGGAATCTAGAAAAACTCACCAATCCTTCGAATGTTTTCTGACCGATCTTCTGCTTTAAAACTAAGATCATGGTTTAGACCATGCCGAATATTGTCACCATCAAGGATGTATGACAGTTTCCCTCTGGAGTGCAAGCTTCTGCTCAGAGCACATGCAATAGTGCTTTTTCCTGCAATTAATAATGATTAACAAGTCTGGAAGGCTGGAAAAGAGTGCGAGCGAGAAAAAGAATCTAGATTCTAGAACAATGAAAATAATGGTAAATTCTAATACATGTAGAAAATCAATACAAAAGCTTTCATCTCATTCATCTGCAGATTATATGAAAGCAGACATGAAGTATTTCAGCCAATGCCACTACATGTTACACATTTTCAAGATTTTTAACTTGCATGAATTTTATATATAATATCCCCAAGAGAATAAATTAAAAAATAAAAACAAGTGCTCATAGAGATACTAGCTGGAGATACTCATACATTAGACATTATGTTTAACAAATCAAGTAAAATCACAGTAAGCATAGTCGTGTATTACATTATACTTAAATTATTTGCTGCGCAGATGGGCAAATAAGACTCACTGAGTGGGTAGCTGATCTAGGGCTATAACAATTTCAACTTTTATTTCACATGAACAAGTGTTGAACTAAAGCTGAAATTGATTGAAGACAAAATTGGTAGACCTTGGTTGTAAGATAGGCAACTAAAAATCAGTAATTTGTACTATGGAGATTTCAACACCGTAACTTGCCATGACAATTTTCAGTGCCCAAATAGTAGAACTATGTGCTGGGTGATTGTAAGCGTCTATTATGGGTGTATATTAACCCATGCCAAGATCAGTTAAGCACTGTGTTTACAATCCTAAATTATTATATTCTAGTAAAATTGAAGAGTAATTAGTATGTTTTTTCTTGACATCTGTGATGTCAATGTCAGGTGAAAAATCATCGATTGTAGTTACAAATAGATTAAATGAGTCTGGAAAAGATGACACTGCAACATTTGAAGGGTCACGCATATAACAACATTAAAAGTAACAAAAAACGGAGCACGTACCAACACAAATGCTCACTGTTTCTACAATCATTGAATGTATGACATTAGACAACATATATCAAAATCACATGAAGCACATCCAGAGCTACAAACCAAATCACCAACAGAATTGGAATCCAAGATGCATTTAAGACAGGTGGAAAAGAAGTGTCGACTGTATTCTTGCTCAGTGCACAAACCATGTTCTTTACTAGATTAAAGGAACTAATCAGACTTTCAGATACAAGAACTATCTAAAATGCCACAAACCTGATCCACTGAGGCCAGTTAGCCATATAACGCAGCCTTTTTGCTGAAGTAGCTGCTGTCTATCTTGTTTCTGAATTGGACAGTCATGCCACAAAATGTTTGTTGCGTTACCAACATTTGACATCTGGGGGAGATTTTTACCTAGTTAGATAATAGATTGGTTAACTCTGAAACAATTTGAGCCCTAATTCCCTGAAGAATCACGTATTCATTCGCTTCAAAGGGAGACAATAAATGAAGGGGGGAAAGTCAACTACCCATGTGTATGCATCAATATTCAATCCTCACAATAATTCAACAAAGTCAACGAGACTTCCAGTTCCACTCAACCAAAATTCAACAAAGAAATCGTCTGTTTTACTTAACCTCTAGAAGGCTTAGAAAGAACATTTCAAGACTCAAAAGATGAACACGAATAAGAGCAAAAAGTAAAAATTACCTTTTTTTTCTATTATTTATGAGCACGATGAAGATGCTTACCAGAAAAGTAGCCTTAGTAGGCTCTATCAGCTTTCAAGAGCCACTCAACAAGAATCTGTTCGTTTTTTTTTTCCGGGAGAAACAAATGCATCGATTTATATTGAATGTTCGGCACAGTATAGATGAAAAAAGTTGCTTGCTCTGCTACACGCCACTGAATTATGATTATGACCCACGTAGCTGAGGTGTACAATTTTTAAATGGTTCAACACGAATTTCTTACCTCGCCGTCTTTTCTAATAAGTATATGGTTGAATTTGAATGCGCGTGACCAATTGAAACAGACGCATTTTTATTTATAACTTAAAATAAAAAAAATAAGATTCCGAATTTGTCTAAATTCCTCTCCGCACGGTATAAAGAAGCTCGTTGAAATTTATCTACAAAAACGACTCTTATAATTTGCATTTCAGTAAAAGACATTAATTCCAGATTCCAGATCTTGATAGTGAGCCGAAAACGAAAATCGCAGTACCAGGAAATGCAGCAGCACGTTCCTCTGTGTCCGAATCCTCCTTTGCCTTAATTGGCTTCAACCAGTCATCGATCAAAGAAGCACCTGCGTTCTCCTTCGCCTTAGTAGGCTTCGATCTCGCGTGGGAGACAAAGCTTCTGCGACTTCGGTACAATCCGGCGACATTGATTCCTCGGAGCTTGGCCAACCCTAGCGTCTCCGCCACCGGCGACGGCCCGCTTTCGATTTTGCGGAAGAATCCGGAGGCACACGGCGGTGGCGGTGCTTTCGCGGTGATCATCTGCGGCAGAGGAAGAAGAATGAGGCGGCGAAATTAATAAAACCGATTGTCTTCGTAACCGTTTTCAGTTATGGCTAATGTTTGTAATTTATATACGAAGCTCATTGAGGATTTTATTTGACATTTAACTGTTAGTGGTAGCAAAAAGAAAGCAGTGGCGGACAAATGATAAATATTCCCAAACATAATCATGTAGAGTCTATATCCCACTTTCATATTAAATGAATTCACTCTAGGGATGGCAACGGGGCGGGGCGGGGACGGGTTTCGCTATCTCATACCCATCCCCGCATAAAAAATTTATCCCCATACCCAAACCCAACGGGTATCAAACTTTTTTTCAATTCCCATCCCCATCGGGTAACGGGTATAATCTCGTACCCATACCCGTACCCGTGTTCTAACTACTTTAATATTAATTTTTATAAAAGAAAAAAAATTACGGTAAAGAAAACATAATATTATGAAA
>Ga0099822_1006493_pt1 | contig 15223 bp, 10 predicted proteins | sample CowpeawhiteBW_FD_76839 | JGI IMG/M metagenome (GOLD analysis project Ga0099822, IMG submission 76839) | Root nodule microbial communities of legume samples collected from California USA - Cow pea white BW | ecosystem: Host-associated > Plants > Roots > Nodule | place: USA: California | collected...
AAAAAAAAAAAAAAATATATATATATATATATATATATATATATATATACTGTGAGAAGTGGGGTTGTTTAGATTGATAAAAGAAAAATTATATATTGTGAGAAGTGAAATTGTTTAGATTGAGAAAAAAATTATAAATTGAATTAAATAAAAATTAGGGATATAATTACATTTTTTTTATAAAAAATAAAAGATCAAAATAATATTTTAGTATAAAGTTTACTGTTTATATCTTTCTTTTTTTCGTCTTTCAATCTATTATGTAAATACTAAATAGTTTGAGACAAAAGGAGGGCAAAACTCCTTATCAAATAGTACAAGAAACTCTCGAAAAGAAAAAAAAAAAGTGAGAGTATATTTCGATAACTATTTCTCAATTTAGGAGAAGAGAAGTACATGAATATTTAGAAAGATTCAAAAAGTTATTTGTTTAAAAGTGTTATAAATTTATGTATCAGAATAACATATTATTAAAAAAATGAACCGATCAGAAACAAAATGAAAAAGAGTGTTAGCATTATTTTTCAGCAATAAAAAGCAATCGTTACTCTCAGTGGAATCATTGGTTGGAGAAATTTTAACATGAATTTTAATTATCACTTTATTTTCTATTGTACGGTATTTCAAAATATAATAATTTTGATACATTAATTTATTTTAATATATTAAAATTAATATATTTTAAAGGAAGAAAAAAAAAATGAATTGATAACCGACAATGATAGTTTTAGTTTCATGGATATGATTCTGAAAAAAATTATATAAAAAATCAATAATATATTTTTAATTTATTATTAATCAGTTGCTTTCTTTTTATATTTACTAGTACGCATGTATATTTTTTTTATGGTAATAAAAAATAATAAAATTAATAATAATAGTTTATTATTATAATTCTAAAATTAATAAGTATTTTTAATTAAAAAATTATTAAATTTTTAAAAATGTTAAAGTGAGAAAATTCGTTAAATTAAAAAAGTAGTCATTTTAAAACGTAAAATTGGTATAGCTATAATTTTAATTTTAATTTTTTTTATTTAAAGAATAAAACTAAAAGAATGTAGACACCAAATGTACCCTGTATATAAGTATAGATGAAAAAGTTAAAAGAAAAATATTGTTTCTTAAAAAGTTACATGAAATACTTAGATATTATTTTTATCTCTTCTGACAGAAGAAATAGAGAAATTCTTCCATGTTTCTTTTTGTTTTTTCTTTTACCGAGACAGGTCAGATAATCAATCTCAATTAGTTTTGATTTTGTTTTTTAATTATGAGAAGTTAAAGTCAAACGAGTCCTTCTGTCTTTGTCGTTTTATCATCACTACATGAAAAAATGAATTCAGCCAAAAAGTTATCCGTTTTTATTTTAATTTTCGCCAAAGTAAAGCTAAATTCTTTTTCACAAAAAATCTCCTTGCACTTTCATTCTGAAAATTAGACTCCCAAAACATCCTTGAAATAAAGTGTTTCCTGATGATAGACATATGCAGTTATAATGATTTTAAAAAATTGAAAGTTGAAAGATTCAAAACACAGAAAAAAAAACATAAAAATAACAATATATTATTTTTATCTAACTAAAGAATTTATAATTGTTATATGTTGAAATAGTAAATATGACCATGAATGACTATATTTTTATATGAATTAAATAAACTAATAGAATTTAAACTTTCACAGATATTTGAATATCAATTTTTAATTATTTTAAAAGAGATAATTAATTTTGATTTAAAAATAAGTGTTTATATGTTTATTTATTAAAGTAGTCAAAGTGAAACTTATTTATTCTAAAAGAAAAATAAATATAACAAGATTAAATATGAAATTAAGTATATATGTTTATATATTTACTTCTTATGAAAGTAAATTGATAAAAATGTAGATCGTTATAAAAGTAGAGTGAAAAAAAAAATTGGAAGTTATAAAGAATGAACTAATCGAGTGACCCACCATCTGTTAACACAACCACTTCGTTTGGCCTATGCTTCCAACTTGAAACATCCACCAAACATATATAGGACACAATTCATAGCCTTTAAATTTATTTAATTTCGGTATAATCTTTTAACAAAATAAAAATAAAAAGCCTATGAGATCAGTTAACAAAAATAAATAAAAAATGTTATTTCAATAGACATTTATTTTTAAGATAACAGTATTTTGATACTAGAATTCTTTTTACCCTTATTTGATATTATCTGTCACTGTCTTTTATTTATTTTAGAAATACAAAATTTAACGTTTATTAAGACATTTTTAATTTTTTTTTATTTTCAAATTTTGTGTCTTAATTAACTTAATCAGAATTCTTAATTATACGGTCCGATTCTTGTTGTGATCAATATCCATAAAAAAACATTGTCTGTGACTGTATACCGTTAAATTACGTTTTTTTTAACTATTTGAAATTAAAGAATGTTTGAAAAATTCTTATTAGACTTTCTCCTATTATTGGTGTGGTTAAGCATAATGAGAGTCATATAGTGTAAGATGTGATGGCTCTTCATTATCACACTAAACAAACAGGTGACTATTGATTGAATTTTTGAGTTACATTTGAATTCCAATTAAAAGTTCAACGCAATGTTTCATCTGAAAGATGTTTCAGATGAAACTTTAGGACAATGACAATTAAATTTTAACAAAATTTTATTATAATTTGAGATAATATTTTTTAAATGATATTAAAATATAAAAAAAATGAAAAAGTAGAATAATGAAAATCACTTAAAATATATTATTTTATATTATAATAAAAAATTATTAAAATTCAGTTATTAAAAAATCATTTTCCTAATTTTATAAAATACACAAGTAAAATCCTAGATTACTTGTTCAAACAACTCGAAGAGTCAATACCAATAAATACAAACCATTGAAAAAGAAATCAATAATTCAATAAAAAGAGTCAACAAGTTTTAAATGACATGAAACAAATGAACGGATAAACGACATTACTTACTGTTGGTTTTGTTTTTTCATTCTAGTGTATAATGTGCATCGTCGATTATTGATGATTAAAAAACGTTATGAAGTTAAATATAGAAATAATCCTTAACTATACATGATTGCAGCTATAAATGCAGTTGTGGTGCAGTAACAGTGAGATTTAAATTGGCATACGAAAATTCAGACTATGAACTTGAATAAGCTTCCATGTTTATGTTGGTGCAAACAAAGATGTATTCCTCATTTCACCGTTATAAGAAGTCGAAACCAACGTTGGAGAAATGTCATAAATCCTTGTGTGTACGACGATGGTGGACCCCTCATTACAAATTAAACATGTAAAACAATTTTTGAATGATGGCTCAAAAAGCGCTCTGGTTGTCTCTGCTTTTGAGAAGAAAGACAGAAAAAGAGACTGAGAAAGAGTGTCACACAGTGCCTGTATATCTTTACACTACATTGTACATTACTACTGTGTGTTCTTTTCATCTTTAGGGTTTCTCAACTCTTGCTTACTCTGCTTTTCCCACTATTTGTTTTTCTTTTTCCCCTTCTCTTAAGTCTCCTTCTTTCCCATTTTCTTTCTCCATATCGCACTAAAGCCTTTTTTATTTTGGTCATTCCCCCACCATTTTCATTTTCCTTTATTTTTGTCTCTCTTCTCAAAAGGGTTTGATTCCCTTTTAAGAACGACCTCGGATTCTTGTGGAAGTTTTTGTCTTTGTCTTGTTCTGTAGTGTGTTTTCAGTTTTCAAGTTTTGAGCTTCCCCGACTTCAGTATATAGTTCGTGTGGCTTCAATCTTGGAAGTTAGCACCACTGTGAAAATGACAAGCACCAAACTGGAGTTGCATGTCGGGATTTTTGTCACCTGCGTCGTGATTCTCGCAGGGACCTTCTGTGTTGGAGATACTGATGTGGTTGATGGTATTGCAAATAGTCTTCTTGTTTCGTAGTTTTATTTCCATATTAGAAATATGATGCTTCGTTTACTTCTTAGGGAAGGTGCAATCAAACCGAAGAAAAAATAGCAAGAAAATAAGTAAATGAAGTTCTATTTCTTTTTCATTTGTTATTTTAACTTTTAACTTTTTTGTTTCTTTTAGCATACAATGTTCGAAATTTCGCTGGGGGAAAGTAAATTTTACAGTCATTTCTCTGCGTAGTCATGTTTGCCTTCCATTAAAATTGGATGGTTACTCTCACTTGATTAAATATTATGTTTTTGTGCTTCTAATAAGCACAGGTTACAGAAACTAATCTGTTTCAAGGTGTGTCATGGTTACAGTTGGTGCAATCAATAGTCTATATGTTTCTCTGGGGTCGCCACCACTTCAAGGGTGGAAATCCGTGGGAGGAGATCCATGTTTAGAACTGTGGCAAGGTGTCGCTTGTGTCTTCTCCAACATAACTGCTATGTATGTCTATCCTCCCTTTCTTAAGTTGGTATTGGTTTCAATTTTGTTATTGTTTTCATATTCTAGGTAATTGGTTTCAAATGCCAAAGGATAGTGTTACATTTGGGGTTGCATTGCATAAGTTATTTTTGTTGAATGTGAACACCTGGGATAAGGCTGAGTGGAATTTATATTTGACAGACACCTTGGAAGCATGAATTTGGGTGGACAGCTGGGCAGCAATTTGAATTTCCCATCCATTTTAGAACTGTAAGTGGTGCCTTTTGAGATAATTGTACCTGTGCTGATTTCTCATGCAAACATTTTTTGCTTTTCAGAGTTACTCGATTCAACAGTATTTATGTCACATAAATACTTGTGTCCACTGTGAATACTGCCCAGTGCACATATATAATGGTTACTACCTCAAAATTATGTACACTAGGCTCATATTTGCTCAAAGTCACTGGTTATAGGAGTCAGTTTTGTTAGATTAATTGGAAAAATTTAGCCCTTGACACGTAATTGTATAATTATCAGTATTCATACAAGAAAACCTCATGAAGCTTTCTTGTTTCACCATTCCGCAGGGATCTCAGTAACAACCACATTGAAGGGCCTATTCCATTTACTTTGCCCCCTACTCTGCGGAGCTTGTATGTTATCATTATGATCTTGAAATTCATGATTTTACAGCAGTGTTTACTAAATGATCTGTTGATAAATGCATATCTACCAGAATACTTAACTACTTTATGTTTTGGTTGAATATTTAGGTCTCTCTCAGGAAATCGATTAAATGGAAGCATTCCAGATGCCTTGTCCTTATTAACTCAGCTGTCAAACTTGTGAGTTCTTAAAATGTTTGTCCATTTTGGAAGATAAATGATGTCCATTGATAATTAAGTAACCTTTTCAATGGTTAAATCCTACATGTATTTCATCATCGTGCTGGTTCAATTAATATGTTAGAAAATGATGTTAAATTGCACTGGCATTTCTCTTTCTTTATTCCATTTCCATGCACAATTCATGGAAATCCTATGCCATGTTTCAGGGATTTGTCGAATAATAACTTGAGTGGTCAGCTGCCTTCCTCAACAGGGAGTTTATCATCTCTTACCACATTGTGAGTAAAATTTCTTGCTGTGAATATATTATATTTTCCTACATGTAATGAGGTGTTATTTATTATTGATTCATTTTGCACTTTCAGGCACTTGCAGAATAATCAACTTTCGGGGACCCTTTACGTGTTGCAAGACCTGCCTCTTCAAGACCTGTACAATTCTTACTATGAAATTACATTTTCATATATATCCTGCAACTGCATCAATGGCTAGAACTAGATGTATTTTACTTGTGATTTTATTATTATGCAGGGATATAGAGAACAATTTATTCTCTGGGCCAATTCCTCCAAAATTGTTGTCTATCCCTAATTTCAGGTGAGACATGTTTTGTTTTGTAGTCTTATTTATTGGCCAAAGTCCCATTTTTCAAGCTTTGGTTCTGGTGTGACAGTATGAGAAATAACAATATATCTTAAACTCTGCAATATGAATCTTTTATTCTAGATGTTTCAAGTATGTTATTATAAGATAGATCGGTTCATTACCTTATTCCAGATCTTTTATTCTAGTTAACATAGTAGCATGTCCTGTGCAGTAAAAATGGGAATCCCTTTAATACTACTATCATTCCATCACCTCCTCTTGCAGCCCCTGCACCAGTAGCTATGGTTCCATCCCCCCGAGAATCGCCTTGGACAGTGGCATATGGTCCTTCTGCCCTGACAGCACGAGTGCCTGCAAGTGCTAGGAGGTCTTTTATGGCTAAGAGTATCATCTGGATTGCTGGTGCAGGTCTTTTTGTATTCATTGTTTTGGGAGTTTGTCTTCTAATGTTGTGTTGCATTAAGAGGAGGCCGGAGAAGAAAAATGCTAAGAAACTTGATGATGTGGGCGTGTTTGGGGGACCTTTGAATAAATCTGCATGCAATGATTCTGTTTTTGGAGCAACTAATCAAGAGGAGAAGGGTAAATGTGAAGTACCAAATAGGAGCACAAATTCGATTCCTAAGGTTCAAGAGGAAGGAGACATATATGTGAAAGTAGTATCTGCAACTTCAGAATGCAATAGTGGTCATCAATCAATGAACACTGGAGGGGGTTCCAAACTTTCACCCCTGCAGCCACCACCAAAACACTCTCTCCCAATCATTTCTGGTGAGAAGATCACTATTAATCCGGCTATAACTACCAAAGAAACTGAAAAACAAGTTATGACAAATTCCATCAAAGTTTATACTGTTGCATTGCTTCAACAATATACAAATAACTTTTCCCAAGAAAACTGCATTGGGGAAGGCACACTAGGGCCTGTTTATCGGGCTGAACTACCTGATGGAAAGGTAATGTTCTATCTTCTATGTCTTTATCTATACATAAAAGGATTCTCCTAGTTTTATAACATGTCTATTTTGGCGTTCTTTTGTAATCATTTTTCTCAAATGTCTCCTCATTAATGAATTTCTTGTTTCTCTTTAAACCTGTTATTTTAGAAATTGGAACACATGTTTTTGCCTCTTTGTCTTGCTGCGGCCTGGGTTTTATGAAATAACAAGAATCTGCGTGTGTTTGTTGAGACTTTGTCTGTCACTGCTAATGTTATGATCATATTGAATGGTATTCAAGGCCTATTGATGTATTCTGTTACAATTTGGACCCAACCAATGCTCTCAGAAACTACTCTTCAACCTATCTAAGAACAACTTCTGATCGGGTGGTTTGGTCCACAAAACCATTGTGGTCCAGCCAGCTTTATCTGCAGATATATAATTCATGAACACTGATTTAATATATGATATTTTTTGAAACAGAGTTTATATTGGTTTTGGAGAATTTTTAATGAAGCAGAAAATAGCTACACCTATTGCTACAAAGGACAAACAATTTCTGTGACCTAGTAGTCAGCCAGTCACTCCTGGCTATCTATTGAGTGTTGCATTGATGACCATTGGCTTTGCCCCATTTCATACTTTGTTAGGATAAATATATTGGTTTGTGATTTTTTATGCTCTGCTCAGCCTTTTAATTGTCCTTTCTTGAGATTATGTGTTGTCTAATTTTCCTGGCTTTACTGCTGTTGACTGGTGCCTCACATGCTTATATCTTTCAAATGTTCTTTTTAGCTATTGGCAGTGAGGAAACTGGATGCTACTGCTTCCATGGGGCAGAGTCATGAGCAATTTCTTCAATTGGTATCCAGCATCTCCAATATTCAGCATGCAAATATTGCAAGACTTGTAGGCTACTGTGTTGAACATAGCCAACGACTACTTGTGTACGAGTATTGCAGTAATGGGACCCTACATAATGTATTGCATGGGGATGATAATCAGCGAATCAAACTTCCATGGAATGCACGCATTCGAGTGGCACTCGGAGCTGCCAGAGCTTTAGAGTGAGTTTAGTGACCAATCCAATTCCATTTTTGTTTAGTTACATAAACTCAATATTGGTAACTAAGTACTGCCTTTTTATTGTGGAATAACATAAACTTGAGTCTGTAGTATCAACCAGTTATGTTCAAGACCATTAGCAATAGGTCATGGCATTGATTTTTCTTTTCATGACGGACTTAACTCTGATATTCCTTTTCTTTCTCGTACAAGGTACCTGCACGAGAACTTTAGGCCACCTATTGTGCATCGAAATTTTAGGTCTAATAATGTTCTTCTGAATGACAATTTGGAAGTGTGCATCTCTGATTGTGGATTAGGGCCATTGATGTCATCTGGCTCTACGGGTCAGGTAACTCTTTTATTTTCTCAATCTGTGAATCCTCAACTGATATTTATTGAATGCTTTTTAGGCTTCTTAACTATGTAATAGACATTCTTGTAGCTCTGTTGAATGTCATGGAATAACTTGCGCAAAAGAATTATATTCGTACGTAAAGAGTAAGTGCAAAAGCGTGTGATAAGATATTTTATCAGAACCTTAGCCTCGTGTTTGGATATAATATTTTTAGAGGATAATTCATTTTTACAGAATTTGAAATATTTTATGGCAAGAAAAATGATGGTATGGAATGGAATTTCATATTGTATGAAGGAGCTACAGTTTATGCCACTATGCAGCGCAACCGTAGCAACCATGATGGTTGCGTGGAAATTCTGAATATAAAAATTGTTTGGTACTAAGAACCGAAAGGGATGATTGGTCTGGTTCATAAACTCTGTTGTATATATAACTAAAATCGCTTAAATTTACTTCTTCTGATATTTTTAATTTCAGAAAATTGCATTGCATATATTCGGAGTCTAGTTTGTAGGGTGGCAAAAAGTACTTACTGATTCAAGTTTATTTCTTCTGTTTTTGTTTACATTTCTTTCTAACAATGATGCATCTAATCTCAGTTATCAGGGCGCCTCCTTACTGCTTATGGTTACAGTGCCCCAGAATTTGAGTCTGGAAGTTATACACAGCAAAGTGATGTCTTCAGTTTTGGTGTTGTAATGTTAGAACTCCTTACTGGACGAAAATCTCATGACAAGTGAGCAATCCCATTAGCAATTATGATAGTTGTTGTGTTCATTATCTTTTCCAGATTAACAGAAACAATGCTTAAAATTTTGAACTTGGCTAAAGCATCACAAATGTTTAGGTCCCGGCCTCGTGCAGAGCAATTTTTAGTCAGATGGGCTGTCCCTCAACTCCATGACATTGATACATTGTCAAAAATGGTTGATCCCTGCTTGAGCGGAGCCTATCCTATGAAGTCCTTGTCGCGTTTTGCAGATATTGTTTCTTCATGTCTACAGGTAATCTAATAATTTTGGCGAATGTGGCTGTAAGACTCAAGATTTTCACTATTTCTGATCCCAAAGCTTTTGAAAAGCCCAACAAAATATAAGTTAGAAAACACATATAAAATGGCATATGATTTGAAAGGAATGAAGTTGCTATTTTTGCATGGACTGACTTTTTTACCTACACATTCAGTATTGAATGCTGAAACATTTAGAAGTACAATCATGGCACTGTAGTTGGAAATTTAGTGTGCTACTCTATTCTATGCCAAAGCCTAAAGAAGGAGAAAGTGAAAACGTTTTTAGAAAAAGTGATATTTTATTTTAGTTAGATTGTCTTCTGGTTGCATTGCACCATCGTAACTTTAATGGTCAAATATCAAAGTGTGCATTGCTTTGTTGCTAGAAAATATGGTTGCTGAATTCTTGTGCAGTGTTAAATGGAAATGTGCAGCTATGACATGAAAGGTCACAATTAGCTTTTAAGGAACATTGTCGTGAATGTAAAACATATAGCCAATCCATACTAAGTAACTTCACTGCTAAGGTATTAGACACCGCCATGTGAATGTTAAGATGTTCATCAATTTTAAGGGCAGAAAAATGTAAAGAAAAAAAAAATGAATTATAAATTCATGAACTTTATATCGTCTATCATCTATTATTTTTGTAAATATTGTCATTTTATTTCTTCCAGCGTGAACCTGAATTCCGACCTGCAATGTCGGAAATTGTTCAAGATCTCTTGCGAATGATGTAAAAAAAAAACGTAGCTACCTGTGAAAAGATGAATTCCCTTGGCCAAGAAGTGTGCTGATGATAAACCTTGGATCCTAGATCTTGTCTATTTTCTTTATTAATTTTGTGAGCCAAATATTTTTTACCTTGTGTTGAAAATGTGCTTACTAGTGTAATTATGAGTTAGCAGCAATATTGTGCAATAGTTTAAGCTTCAGTGTTCAGTTTTAGTTACTAAGATTCACCAAAGTGTGATCCATCATTGTCCATGGTGTTGTAGACACTATGATTTTCGGCTTATGTATCGTGTAAAGCATGAACTCACTGTGATCACCCTTTTAGAGAGTAATATTTTTTTTTTCATTTTGTTTATAGAGAATTTATATCTATATTTGAGGTTTACAATATTCTCGAACTTGACCTAGTTTGGTTACTTAAGAGCAATTGGACGAACTTTTCTACTGTGAAAAAAAAAGAGTTTAGCCACTAAAGTTACGAAACAAACATTATTTTTAATATTACATTAAAAAGTTTGTATGTAATGGTAGAAATTTGGTTTGATATTTCTCTAAAATAGTTATTATATTTGTCATGTTTTGTAACTTGTGGTCACATGATTTATATTATTGACAGTGTATTTAAGTTGGATAAAGTTCACATACCTTCTTTTGGAAACCCAAACCGACCTAAATTTTACATCAATGCATTACGGCGTTAAATGAGGATGAATTGTTTGACTTTCAAAGTAAGTGATTCTATGATTTGGAAGTGTCTTTGAAGAAATTATGTTTTAGCTTTGAAGAAACTTATTGAGAAAGCTTCTTAAAGGTTTCTTTTAACTCATCTAGTTGTTATAAAAGTTTTTGAACAATTATTTTTTGTAAGAAGCACAATAAACAGGCTTAACAGTTTATGTAGACATGATAAGGATAAATACTTTAAACGGTTATTTGAACATTCTCTTTTTTAATATTGTAGGAAAATGGATTATATTTATTTATCTTTAATTTAATAAAAAAATGTTTTTTTATTTATTACTCCCTCAAGCAGTAGGCCCAAGCTTTTAGTGTAGTCCATGGGCTTGATGGGCTAAACATCGGTCCGCGATCTAGTTCTAAGATGCACATGGTCATGCGTCGTTGTCATGTTCTAACACCTTTGGGTTGTCATGTTCTAACACCTTTGGGTACATTATTTTTCTTGTCGTTTTGTGTTGGCTCAATAAAAAGAAAAGAGAAAAAGGTAAAAGCCTAATACAATGGACTATGAGGGTGAAAGTTGCTGACATCGATAACGACTGCATCAAAATTTTAAAAAGAGGCAAACGACAACATGACGGTGCCACGGGTTGTACGACAGTTTTTCTTTTTCTCCGTTTCTCAGTCAAACACTTCCGTTATCTAATTTCATTAATTTAAAATATAAAAAATAATTAGCAAGCAAGAAAAAATAAAACCTGGACACACACTTCGATTTTAAGTTCACTTCTTCCGAGGAATTTGTGTGTTCCTGTCTCCTTCTGCCTCTTTAGAGGGTCACACTCCACAAAATTCTCTTTTTGATTTTTATTTATGGGATTTGATTCCATAAGAACAAAATTAAAAAGAAACAAATAAGAAATAGTTTCTACCTATATTTTTTCTTTTAATTAGCTTGTTAGAAAAGAATAGTGAAAAACAAGTTCAAACTAATATTTATGATCGTTACAAAAGGGTGCTTATTCCTGTCAAACAATTCATGGATTGAAGTTTTTCCCATATTTTTATGCATTCAAAAAGAGGAATGTAATGTGTTTAGTTGAAATAGTGTTTGGTATAATGGAGCAGACATGAGGCTGTGGTGCCAACACTTAGTGAATGATTCCTTTTTTCTTTACTTACATTATTTTGATGATGCAAGGGACACTCATGTTTCAGTGAATGTGGTGTTTGTGAAAACATTCTCGTGCTGTCTTGCACATGAAAAACATTTCACCAATTGAACGTTGAAGTGTTGAACCCCACATCATATGAGAAATCGAGCGTGGTAACCTTTTCTTTTCTTTAGGATGTTTACTTTTATAATTAAGTCAGAAACTGTAGTAATAATTTTGAGCAGGTTCAAAAGGTAATGATAGAAGGAGATCAAGAAAACAAAGACAACAAGGCAAATACATTCCTGTTGAGAGAGATACTTTGTATGTTCGATTTAACGATTAAAATATAAGATTTTTTTAATATAAAAAATAAACATGAGTTGAAATAGTTTAAGTTTCAGTGTAGATCATTCATCCACATAAATTATGAATCATGAATGTATGTTTAACATTAAAATTAGTAACTAATTGATTTTGTTTCCAAAATCATAAGTACTCGTAAGTATACTTACTTGTCTTGATTTGAAAAAAAAAAAATTGTCTGTATTCACCTCTTAAGAATTATTGGATTTTTGTTCTGATTGAATTTTTATAGATTACGAAATTAATTGAATTATGTAAGTGTAAATACTTCAGAATTTATGGTACACTGTGTGTTTGGAAATATGGTAAAGTCCAAAATGATGAAAATTTCTATTTCTACATGCATGAATATGGAAACAAGTGAGTGTCAGAGATTTATGTTGAAGGTGAGTTAAATTGAATCCAATTTATATTCTAAATAAATATGGAAAAAGCTGTTTATATCATTTTAGTCATAAACATTTTTAGGAAAAAAATGTGTGCAATCATGATTGAGATTTTGATATCACTAAATTCAACTACTCACATGCAACTAAACTTTAGCCTGCGGAAATTGGCCCACTGCACTGCCTCTAAGAAATGTTGATTTGATTGCAAAGTTTTTGAATTCACTGAAAGAAACATTTGATCTAAATGAACTCACTGTTAGTCAATGGAAATACACAACGGAATGAAAATGCATTTTATATTGATAAATTAGTCAATGGAATCCCACAAAAATTGCTTAATTTTCAAGTGAGTCAGATTAATTTAAAATAATTACAATAAAAAATTAAATAAATAGTGTAATTATGGAAACCACAAATATTAATTACATTAACTTTTTGTGCAGCAGTTACATTAATTCTTAGACTTCAAACGGCTTAGTTTTTTAAATTAATTATCAACACGGTAAGCATTTATGATTTTTTCAAAATCTATTGAGTTTTGTATTTTCAAAGATGGGGATTTTAATGAATAGAGTTCATGGTTTAAGTAAGTGTTGTTAATGCAGTTGTTATATGAACATCATATTATTGAATGACAATGAAACATGATATGTTTTTTTCTAATGCATAATGAAAAATTATACATCAAGAAAGGAAGATTATGTTATAAGGAATCTTTCATAGTGCAATACAAGTCATTTTCGTGCCTTTTATCTCTTCAAATTGCTTCTTCTTCAATTGTTAGTTAAATTACTCAAGAAATTAGGTAGCCATAGAATAGAATGAAAAGTATTTGTAAATATCATTGAGTTTTATTAGCTCAATCTTATAATAAATAAATATTATAAAATTTATTTTTGTAGCCACAAACACAAACGTGCAAGACACAATAAAATAGAATAAAAACCACGGTCACCGAACAATGTTTACCCCACATAAAAAAAATACATTATTAAAAAACTAATTGATGAATGCCTCAAATATTATATAGCTTACAAAATAAATTAAAAACTGTGTCAAAAGCGGTGACACGTCAGCAACAAAAGAAGGGTTTTTTAAGTAATTTGGTAAGTATAACAGCAAGATGTAGAGGGCATTTGAGTCCGATGATGGAACAGTAGCCATGAAAAAAAAAGTAAATTTTTATAAATGTATTTAATATTTATATTTATATATTGTTCTACTTACAAACCAAATAACTTTTTTTTTATTCCTAACAGAAAACTAATTATTTTGGAGCTAAACAATAATTAAAACTGTAGTTTATTAAATATATATTATAAATGAACATAATAAAAAATTAAATTTAACTGAAGATCTTGCTGTTAAAAGACACTCTTAAATTTTTTCTTTTTTTAATTGCAAAGCACAGAGGAGTCTTTGCTGGTTGCTCCACACATATTAATGAAGGTTACAAAATAAAGAAATAAATAAATATTTGAAAAAGCAAAGAGAAAGGAAAGTATTTATTACTAAGAAAAAGAAATTCCTGGTCATTATTTTCATTCCCGTTCTCATTTCTCACGGTTGAATCTGAATTCTTCTTCTTTTTTTATTATTGTTTTGAGACCATTTCTCATCTGACACATCCATTCTAATTCCTACCATAGCTTCGGATTTCCATTTCCACCCGCTAAAACGCTTCTTGTTGTTGCGTGAATCGTTGTCTAAGAGTAGCAGCAGCAGCAGGGAGAGCCGTCTTTGAAGTAGACCCAAGTCCTGGATTGTTTCCTTACTTGAAGAAAGGAAACTCATTTCCGCTTCAGAAGCTGGTTTCTGAGGTGCCCAACAAAAAATGGCAAAGCGTGGATACAAAATACGTATCCTTTTTCTTTAGACAATAAATGATTGAAGGTGTTCTGTTAGAGAAATTGGTTATCTGAAATTGTTTCTGTTTTTTTTTTTGTAAGAAAAAAAAGTAGTTATGGTGGCTGAGTTTGTATTGAAATCTGGATTAAGTGGTTCTTTGCAGCTTCAAAGGGTTTTGTTTATTTATTTATTTTATTTTCTTACTTTTTGGGTTTTATGCTATGGGAGAGGACAAAGTGGAATTTGGTGTTTGTTTTCTGGAGAAAAAAAAAAGTGATGCTAATTTTGGTAGTTATGACGGAAAGTTTTAAGCTCTTAACATTTTTGTTTCTTTTGGTTGCTCTGAGATTGTTTCAGAAGTTAATGGAAAAATTTCAATTTCTAAGGTTTTGTCTTACCTCTTATCCGTACTTTTTTCCTTCAATTATTTGAAATATTTGGCATTTTTTTTCATTTCTCTGATCTTTTGGAAATCAGATGTCGAAATATATTAGTTTTCTGGGTTTAGGAATTTTTATTTGTAGGGTCTTGATTTATTTATATACTTTTTCAACCTGGTTCTCTGTGTGTTGACTGTGTTGGACTATTTGATAATGTGAATTCCTGAGCCAATAAACTTCAGAGGAATTTGTGGCCCATTCAGCAAGCGTCAATTGTTTAAATATCGGAAAGAAGGCATGCCGTCTTTTCATTACTGGAGGAGATGATCACAAGGTCAATCTTTGGACAATTGGGAAGCCAACTTCACTGATGGTCAGTGCCATTGCTCGCTTTGTTTTTTTTTTTTTTTTTTTGGATTTTGTTTTTGTTATGTTTTCTTTTTTTTTTTTGGTTTATCCACCCTTTAAGGGAGGGTCTTTTTT
>Ga0099822_1006494_pt1 | contig 15223 bp, 5 predicted proteins | sample CowpeawhiteBW_FD_76839 | JGI IMG/M metagenome (GOLD analysis project Ga0099822, IMG submission 76839) | Root nodule microbial communities of legume samples collected from California USA - Cow pea white BW | ecosystem: Host-associated > Plants > Roots > Nodule | place: USA: California | collected...
GAGTTAACATATAGAGACATAGAAGGATATATCGGAAGGGTACAGCAATTAGGTGATCGTTACTATAATACGTATAAATACCGTACCCTCTATGAAAACCTTTATGTTAAATATTTATCTGTCATCTTTAGAAGATGGGTCAGGATCAAAGTGGTAGGTCCCTTAACTCCCTATACCCATTTCCTTTTCAGCTCTTGTTCTTTTTTTATTTTAAAATGTTCATATATAGTATTCCCTATGATATTTTGAGGTTGTCAAAGGAATAGTTGATAGGATAGAGAAATTTGTGGAAATAGTAGAATCTAGAAGTAGTAGTATGTTATGTAGTTGTGAGTGGTGTTTTAGATGTTGTCTTACTTGTTGTCATCATTCAAATGGTTGAGTACATGGGTATTTATAGACTTATAGACTATTCTAGAAAGTATTAGTCACAACTTGTGTAGAATGTTCTAGATTTTTGCTTGTATAATGTTCTTGATATTTTCTTCTTATCTTAGGCTTTTCTACTTTCCTCTAGAACTTTCATTACATTTTAATAACTATATCTTAACATTTTCTAGATTCTTCTAGAATTTGCATTACTCCTTAATACTCCTCTTTAATGCAAATTCGGTAACTCTAAGCATAACGCGTAGTAGTTCAAACCCTGGTTCTGGTAACAGTTTTGTAAAACTATCTGCAATTTGGTATTTTGTTGTGCAATACTCGGGTCGGACCTTCATACTTGTCTCTACTTCTCTAATGAAATGATATTTATTTGCTATGTGTTATGCACTAGGTTCTTTGTCATTGCAATAGTTTATTTATTGTCACAGTTGATTGCAGTAGGTCCACTTTATTTTTCTCCCATATCTTTGAATATCTTTCGAAGCCATACAACTGGACTATTGTTTTAGTAGCAGCCACGTATTCTGCTTCAATTGTTGATTGTGTCACGGTTGCTTGCTTCTTTGATGCCTAAGAGAATATCCTTGATCCAAGAGAGAAAGCATAGCCTGAGGTGTTCTTCATGTCATCTATTGACCCTGCCAATCATTATTAGTGTAGTCGATCATCCTTGAGTTAGTCATGGTTTTGTACCATATTCCAAACTCCTTTGTGTCTTGTAGATATGTTAAAATTCTTTTTCCTACTCCATAATGATTCTGACTTGGCTTTTGCATGAATCTTGATAGAAGACTCGTAGCATAAATAATGTCTGGTCGTGTGGTTGTGAGATATAAGAGACTTTCAATCAAACACTTGTAGAGTGATGCTTATGCTTCTTGTGCTCCATCATTTCTTTGTAGCTTCTCGTTTATCACCAATGGAGTATTGACAGGTTTACAATCATATATATATTGAACTTCTTCAATAGGAATTCAATATATTTCTTTTGAGAGATAAATATACCATCTTCTTGTTATTTCACCTTTATACTGAGAAAATAATTCATCAACCCAAAGTCGGTCATCTCAAATCTCTTCATAATGTCTTCCTTAAATTCTTTCATCATCTCCACATTGTTTCCTGTGTAGATAAGATCATCGACATATAAGGAGACAATGAGGTAATACTGGCATTGTGCCTTAATATATAGGTGGGGTGATTTGTAACTTCTTCAGTTTGGAGGGATCTTCAATTTCATAGGTTGGGTGTCACAGTATGTGTCTCACTCATGTTATGCACATCTTCTTATATGATAGGTGGCAAGATGGTTCTATTATCAAGAAACAGAGAATTATATTTCTAGTCACTCGGGTTGACCTTCGATTGATGATGAGTCAGAGTAACCTTTAACCATTGATAACGATGGTTGATCTTTGGTTGGGTTGACTTGGTCGACCTTCAATCTTGACTAAGTTGACCGAAGTTGACTCAAGTTGATGTATGACGAAGGCCGATGTAGGGAAACATTTGGTTGGGACTGACTCAAATTGATGTTTGGCTTAGGCTGGCTCAGGTTGATGTTTGATTGGGACCGACGAGGGTTAATCTTTGGTTGTGATCGATTCGAGTTGATCTTCACTCGAGACTGACTCTGCTCGACAATCAATCGGAACTTACTTGACTAACCTCCATTTGAAGCCAACTCGTGCTTACCTTCGACTTGGTGATTAGTCATCATGGCTTGACTTAGATGCATCTTAATTATGGATTTTCAAAATTTAAAAAAAAAATTATATTTAATCTAAATCCATTCAAAATCCAATTAAGTAGATTGACAATGAGATTTTCCAAATCCAAAAATTAATGGAATCCAAATCCAAGTAAACTGGATATAAGATATGAAAATATGAATTTAAATTTGAGATAAATCTATTTAAATGGACTTATTAAAACAATATAGATTTGAAATGCCTGTCTTACTGCTTCCTTTGCACTCACTTCCGTATTTAAGAAGCGAATCTTACTGTTTTACAACCAAAAGATCATGGAAATTCAAATGAGTTTATAATAATTTATGTTTTCCTTCGTGCCAAAAATGTGTTTATTCCATTGTGTGTCCGCCGGCTAATACTATGCAGCTAATAAATCGAAGCATCAGTTTGCACGAACTCCACCCGAATCCATGCTTAGAATCCATCCTACACATGAGAAAAGAGACATATGCATGCTTCCAACAAATATTTGAGACTGTACCGTATGACCTATCAACATCTCAGCTAGTCCTTTGGCCAGACAATTTAAAGATAAGCCGTCGAAGACCACCTGTTACAGGTGGACTATCCAACAATTGGGGTTTAAAGTTGTAGACTTTGTTGATATGACAATTTTTTCAAAGTGATTTTTATATAAACTAGTAAAAGCATTGTACTAACTTTTTTTATGATAATAAAAAAATAAAATTATAATTATTGTTATTATTATTATTATAAAATTAAATATAAATTATTTTTATAGTCTAATAATAATTAATTTTCGTTTATAATGATTAATTTTAAAAAATAGTCAAATAAAAAATGGTTAAATTAAGAAAATGATCACTTAAAAAATAATATTAATAAAATAATTATTTTTATTTAAAAAACATTTAAAAGATAAAATTAAAAATTAAATATGAACTACAAAAAGGTCTTTATATATAGATATAGATGTATACTTTACTTTTAAAATATCAAATATATAAAATATATTAAAACTATTTAATTTTTAAAATTTTTTTAGTAATAACATTGTATGAAAAAAAAAACTGATGATGAGATTTATATTAAAAGTGAAGGAAGAAAATTATAAATGAAAAGATTTGTCATCTTAAATTTGAACCTTTAGATTAAAATTATTTACAATTTAATATAAAAAATACACACAAATTCAGAATATAAAACTTAACTATCACTAACCTTATTTATTTTCAAATTTTTTTCGATATTTAGCGGAAGCTAAGCCAACACTAATTTAAATATATAAAATATTAAAAGGAAATAAGGTTAGTAACCTCTAAACAAACCGACCTCAATTATTTTAGCTTTTTTATTTATTTTATATTTACGTTCTCTTAATCGATCATAATTTAAATAAATAAAATATCAAATTAGTGTTTCGTTAAATTAATGCTAAACATTTTTATTTTTAATATTTATTTTAATTTTTTTATTGTTAACGTTTGTTTAATTGCTACTTACTTAAATAAATATAAATAAATAAATAAATAAGGCTTTATTTATTATGGATATCTATTTCAGGTATAACATCCCTTAAGTCAATAACTTTCAATAAGTGGATTTCAGTGTGATTGTTATTTAAATAAAGTGTTCATTTTTTATGGATTCATTCTTTATGGATTCAAATAACGTGTTTATTTATCTTTTGAGTGATTCAAAAAAGGTGATTACATTTTTTGTAAGACTCAAATGAGGTGTTCATGTTTTATGAATTTCAAAAATGATGTCTTTCATATCTTGTAACTTCAAAAAAGTATTTTATTTTCTAAACTGTTATTACTCTTATTTGTAATCTCAGTTTAATTTTAATGATTAGTTAATCCCTTCTTAGAAAAATTAACAATTAAATATAATTTTTTTTATCTGAACTAATATCAAATACTTTGTCCAATTCTCTTTTTGGTACTCTTGTTATTTTATTGTAATTATTAAAATAAAGGAAAAACATCCTCCTCACAAGGCTACTTGGCTACGGTACACACACATATTCCTATTTTTATATTAATTTTTATGTCTTAAAAAAAAATTTTAAATAAATAATAATAAATCATTATATTTTATAAAATCCTTTTAAATAAATTCTTCTAAAATAATGAATTATCACTTCTTATATTTACTTTTCCTAATTATTATAATTTTATAGGATATTACATGAACAACCCGATCTCCAGAAATGTTGACTCACCTTCGATATTCAAGTCAGAGTACAGTAAGAACACATCTCATTCATAATATGAAACATGTTTCCATGTAAATATTTCCAACTAAATGACATCTTATTACAATTGAAACCCGATTCTAAAAAAGCTGATCAATAGTACAATCAAAGCACATCAGACTTTCCTAACTTAGTTATAGTAAAGCCTAACTCTTCAAAGATAGTAATAACAACATGCCGAATTCATCCATTACTCAAAGAAAATGCACTGTGTAGCCTTGCTTTTCTCCACGATCAACTTCTTATCGAGTAACGGATGTTAAGACAAAATTTTGGAGGTGTTAAGATAAAATATTAAATATGTTTGATTTAATTAGTTGAATGGTATCCATTTTCGTTGACCAGCTTTTAAAAAAGTGTTAATTGAGTTCTAATTCAATTGACACACTTTTAAAAGTGTATATCAAACTGACACATCCAAATGAAAGTGTGTATCATTCGACTAATTAAACCAATATATTTTTAGTCTATGAACTTTGATGCAAAATTAGATTTCGTTACTATCTGAAATTTTGATACATTTTAGTCCTCAAATTTTAAATGAATAGATATAGTACTTTTAACCCAATTAAATTAATTATTTTATATTTCAAATATGTTTTTCAGCATATGTTAAAACAGGAACGTGTCAAACACCATAAACAATTTAGATGCTACGAACGAATTTTAATTTCACATTAAAATTCAGAAATTGAAAACATATTTAAGAAGCCAATCTGATCGGTTTTACAACCAAAAGATCAAGCAATTTCAAAATGATTAATTTATAATAATTTATGTTTTCCTGTTAAGTGATAGTCTAGAATAAACAAAAAATGTGTTCTTTCCAGTACGTGTTCCCAACTAATACTATACGGCTAATCAATAGATGCATCAGTTTGCACCGTCCTATATATGATAAAGAAGACATGCATGCTTCCAACATAATTGGGACCCATGTAAGCAGCATACGATATTTTGAACCAATGGTGCGTGCACAACATTTGAATTAATTGAATGCATAAAACAGATTGTATGAATGTTGCAATTTATAGAAAACCTTAATCTGAACCAGTCTCCTGCACCATCGTCAGTGCAATTAACTATACTGTCCTGTCTCTGTCCTTCCAGTGTGCTATGTTTCCACCTTCATGTGTATTCAAACTGCTGCTGCACAATAAGTAGCTTCGATCAATAACTTCAACTGCTTTCCTATGTGATGCAGTTTGAATTCTCCTAGAAAAATGGAAAGTTACTATTTCTAGTTATTTCATATTATTCTTATTCCATTATAAAACATGAGTAGTCTATCTCGTTTTCTATTTATTTTTTAACTACTTTTCAACAATATTTCGATCTACAGGCAAGAGTATTAATCAGTATGTTATTACTCACATTAAAAAGAAATACGAAATTAGATGAAATAGTATTTGTGTTGATCAAGTGGTGTATCAAAATACCATATATAATTTAAAATGGAGTGATATTTTTGTTGATATTGAATTTCATACTTTTAGTTTATGAAATATTAAAATTTTTAGTCTAAATTTGTATTCTAGTAAATATAATGGTCTTAAAGGTTTAAACATGGTCTTTTAGTAAAAACTACAACAATAAACTTGTGTTAGAAAGCATGGTTGTAATGTTAATTTCAATGCCTACCCCCCTTAACTAAAGCTTGAAGTTGGGATCGAAGCACTTTTGGCGAGAAAATCACTTGTACCCATCTACCTTTGGTAATGAAGATATTGTTCCCTACTCACATATGGAGAAAATAGTAACATGGTTTTTTATTCTTCACATATTCTTAGAACTGGAAATTCCTGTGCACATATAATTGCAAACAGTGCTCTTTTTTTTTTTCATCTTTTAACGTGTTGCCCAAAAAAATAAGTACAAAAATGGGAGGAGGATTAATAGACAAAAATTATTTTATGGAAATGTTGTCTTTCTTTGATAGGTGATAAGTTTAGATGAAATAAACGTGAAGTTAGGATTGCACTTTTGGCGAGAAAATGATTTTAATTATACGTATCTACCTCTGGTAATGGACATAGGGTTAGAGGGGAAAATAGTGACATGATTTTTATTTCTTCACATATTCTTAGGAAAGGTAATTCCTGTGTACTCATAATTGCAAACTTTTCTTTGATTCACAGAAAAAAAATTAATTAATGGAATTTGTTTTCCTTCTCCGGTGATGTGTTTAGCTGTAATAAATTTGATATTCGAAATTTTCATTTCTCCGAATTCATATATTTCTGTTTTTTCGTGTCTAGAGTCTTAATATAGCACTGTTATTATTTGTATCTTTTTTCTTATGCACATCATTACTTCAATTTTTAAAAGAAAACCCTACTTGGGAGTAATAGAACCCTTCTTCCTGTTCCTAAGAAAATTCTAATAAAAAATTGGTTGACTGTATCTACAATCTAACCTCGGGTTTCTGCATGGCAGACGTTTAAAGACACTAGAAACATAGCAGGGATGAACATGTGATATGTTACGAAGTTGTTTTAAAGGATGTAAATTGATTTAGAGGTGTTATCATAAGTTTGATGCAGTGGCAACAATGTAGTATGGTGCCAAACCTTTTGCTTCTATGGGGATTCAGACATTTGGAAAGTCTCGGTCTTATGTGGTTTGAGACATTTGGTGCCAATCAATATAAAAAATGTCACTCTCCTAATTTTGTATTTCTGTTTAATGTGAATAATAACATATTGGTTATTCTTAACTATAGATAGAATTATTTCAGCAAACAAATAGTTAAAACATTAAAAGGCTGCCATATATTTTGAAAAAAAAAAAGGAGAAAGAAATTCATATACTAAAAAAAATTTGAAATTACTGATCAAATTTTACCCACGGATATATTTTTGTCGGTAATTTGAATTATTAACGAATATTATCGATAGATTCTCAAATTTTAATTACCGACCAAAAAATCTGTCGGTAACACAGATTTCATTTATCGACAGAAAAATATGTCGGTAAAATACGTCAATAATTCAAATTTTTTTTACCCGACAAATTTACGACAGATTTTTCTATCGGTATAAAAAACGGGAAATTTCCCACCCAAATTTGAATTACCAACAAATTTTTCCGTCGGTAAATTTATCGGTACTTACATAACTCAAAATTCGTCGATAAAATCCGTAAATAATTTAATTTTTTTATCGATGAATTTATTGACGGATTTTTCAGTTGGTAAAAGAAGAGAAATTTTTCACCCAAATTTGAATTACCGACGGATTTTTCCTACATCAAAATTTGTCGGTACTTACATAACTCAAAATCTGTCGGTAAAATCTGATTTTACCGACATATTTTTTTACCGTCGATAATGTTGATTTAGCGACGGATTTTGATCATTACCGACGAATTTGACCGTCAGTAATAGCAGTTTTTCTTGTAGTGAGATAAAGTACTCTTTTTACCACATCAGACCAAAAGTTGAGTCGGGCCACAATAGGTCAAAACGTTGAGATAGGTCATCTCAATCCAAAAGGTGAGACGAGTTGTGTCAAGCCAAAGGACGACACGGGCATTACCAGACCGATTGGCAAGACGAGTTGTCACAGGCTGAAGGTTGAGACGAGCCATCTTGGCATGAAGACTAAGACGATTTATCCTAGACAAAGGTCAAGGTGGTTCCAACCATGAATGAAGGTGGATAGGGGTCATCTCAAGTAGAAGGTCTAAACGAACTGTCTTAAGTAAAGGTCAAAATAAGCTAACAATAGTTAAAGTTCGAGACGAGTCAACTTGGATCGAAGGTCAAGAGAGGCCAGCTTGAGCAAAGGTCAAGTCGAACCGGTTCAGGTTGAGAAAGGCCAACTCTAGTTGAAGGTCGAGAGCGAGCAGCTGATTCCGAAGGTCAAGACATGTCGATCCACCATAAAGGACAACTCTGACCATCTCGAACCGAAGGTCGAGATGGGCTAGATCACACTAAAGGTAGAAAGGGATCTTCTCAGGCCGAAGTTCGAGATGTGTTATGCGATTTAAAAGTCGAGATGGGTCTTCCCAAGTTGAAGGTCGAGATGGGCAAATCCGAGTCAAAGCATGTGATGTGCCAAAGCATGTTTTATGCCTGTCCAAGTGAAAGGTCAAAATTTGTCAGTTATGCCCAAGTTCGAGAAGAGTCATATCAGGTAGAAAGTTGCAACATGCATTTTCATATAGAAGTCAAAGATGGACCATCATGGTACGAAGGTCATGACAAGTTGTTTTAGTCTGTAGGCCGAGACGAGTTGCCTAGGATGAAGGCTAATATGCGTTGGCCCAAGAGGTCGAAATGAGTTGGCCCATATTGATGGTTGAGATAGGCCTATGCAGTCCAAAGGTCGATACAATTTGACCTAGACGAAGTTTGAATTTTGAGACATGCTAACTTGCGTCGCAGGTCGAGAAGAGTCAACCTAATTTAAAGATAAAGAAGGGTTGGCCTAACTCAAAGGTCAACACAAGCTATCTTGAGGCTGAAGTTCATGATAGATTGCTTAAATGATAGTAAAACGGGTCATTCTAGACCGAACTATGAGACCAATCGTCGAGGCCCAAAGGTCGGGACCGACCAACTCAAGTCGATTATTGAGATGCGTGTGGCCGAGCCAAAGGTCTAAATGGGAATGTTTTAAGACGAGCTACTGCTTGTCGAATGGCGTGGTGGCTCGTCCAAGGTTGAGATAGATTGATATAAACCTAAGTGCAACAGAAGTTTACGCAGACATAAGGTTGAAACGAATTAGCTTACGTTGAACGTTGTGACGGGTTGGCCCAAACTGAAGGTCGAGATTGGTCTTTCCTGACAGATGTTTAAGATGGTCCATCCCAGGCTAAAAGTCAAGATCGATCATTCACTAACACAAAAGCGTTATATAGTCACCCCTATAACGTTTGCCTAAAAAAAGTCCAATGTTAAAAATGACCGGTGACATTTTTGTAAATTATCAAACTGTTTTAACGTCTGTCCGTTCCATATCAGACGTAATTTAACATCCGCCCGTTCCAAATCAGACGTAATTTAACGTCTGCCTAAAAAACCCCGATGTCATTTAAAAAAGGACGTCGGACAGTTGTTCCCCCGATGTCACTTAACGTCAGACTCCTTCACCACCGACGTTAAGTTTTACTTATCTTTACATGAAACGCAAAAACCCTACGCTGTTGCACTGTTTCCGCGAGCGTTTTCCATCGACGACCACCATTCCAACCTCATCTAAGTGAGTTTCGAACGTTTTTCACCACCAAACTTGTTGGGATTTGATTATGAATTGATTTTAGGCATTTTGAACAGAATATTTTGCGTTTTCATCCCCATTTGCAGCGTTTTGAGATTCGTTCCACTTACTCTTCATCCCCATTTGGCTAACAGAGTGCGGAGACCTTAAAGCCACCCTTTCCAAGTTCGTCTTTCATTTTGCTAGAAGGGGTTACTTTTCCATTTCTAAATTTAGGGTTATTACTAAATTGAGCGTTAATTGTGATTACAATGGCATGATGCATACTGCAGGTAATTCTTTTCATATGTGTATAATTATAAGGAGTGTACCAGACACTCTCATGCGGATTGCCTCCTTTTAGACTTTTAATTATGCATACCGTTTGAAATTGAAATTGAAATTGAAATTGAATTGATAACCTACGTATCTAATTTGGAGGGTAAATGAGCATGATGTGGTGATCAATGTTGTGAACTCCATACGAAAATGAGTCATAATGAATTTTGGGTGGAGTGAATAATGAAGGATGACTCATTCCATGAATTATAAAGTTTATGTTTTCATTACATGAGAGTTCTTAGTATTTTTCTTTTTTACGAATGATGTTGAAGTGATTACATTTCTTTAAACTGACCTCTAAGTTGCCTTGGAGTAATATTTAGGTGGTCACTCCTTGATCTTTAATTCTCCATTAAGAGGGGTGAGTGAGGTAAGGTTAAATCAAGGACCTCAAAACTAGCAAGTAATTGAGGTAATGTTCTTTTTCATGTCTTTTGTTTCTCTTTGGTCTGATTTTGATATGAGACATCTCTTGTAATCTGCTAGAGTTATTTTGTTCTCTCGACATAAGATTAAGGTGATGGCATGAGGATAACAAATACCTAATAGATTTATGTAGTATAACCTATCATAGTTATGCAATATTGTTGTACTCATTTTTTTAAACTACAAGGCATTTGATTCAATGGCTTTTTCTAGTTATTGATTAACTAGTAGTTCTGGAATATGGAAGTTAATACTTTTAAGAAAAACTTTTAGAAACTATTATGGAATTTTTCTGATGTTTAGGTGTGAGAATGTTGTAAAAACAACAAAACTTCAAAAGAAAATAGCACTGTTTGACGTCTGGTAGAACCTTGACAGACGTTAATTAACGTCTAACTCTCCTGGCCCCGACGTTAATTAATGTCTGACTCTCCTGGCCCCGACGTTAATTAACGTCTGGTCTACTTTCCGATGTCAATTTTGACGTCACCCAATACGACATCGGTGTTTGGGCAGACGTCAAAGATCAAAAATATCGGATGTTAAAAGCCTTTTTGTATTAGTGATTTCGGACCTATTGTCAACTCTGCCTAGCCAAAGTCGAAGGTCGAGACAAGGTGAAGGTCGAGATTTGTTCCACATCAAAGATTAAGACTGGTCGTCTCATGCATAACGCCAATAATGGTTGTCATGGGGCATAGGTCTTGACAAGTTGTCCTAGTTGAAGATAAAGGCCAACGTGAGTCGTAACAGACAAAAATTTAGGATTGATTATTAGAGGATGAAGTTTGAGATGAACTATCTTGGCCAGTAGGTCAAAATTGATTGGCCAAACTGAAGGTTAAGATAGGCCGATGTAGGCCAAAGGTCAAGAAGAATCATCATTGGATGGAGTCTGAAATGAGGTAACTTAGGTTGAATATTAAGACATGTCGATCCTTATCGAAGGTCAAGAGGTATCAACTTGTGCAAAAGGTTGAGAGAGACAAACTCAGGTCGAGGATCAACACAACCTACCTCACATTGTAGATCGAGATAGGCCACCAAAGGCCAAAAGAGATCAGCCTAACCTGAAGGTCAAAACGAGTTGTCTCGTGCTAAAGGTTGAAACAGAATGGCATAGGATGAAAGTAGAGATGGAACGGTTCAAGGCAAAAGCTGAGACACGCATAGTCGGGCCAAAGGTCTAGATGGGTCATTGTGGGACCAAAAGTCGTGTGGCCATGTCAAAGAATGAGGTTGTCTTAGGTAGAAAGTCGAAACAAGTTGGTTCGAGCTAAAGTTTGAGACGAACTGACAAACACAGACTGTCTAGTTGGGTGAGCCCTTGCCAAAAGTCAAGAGAGGGCATCTTAGGCGGTAGGTACAGACTCGTCGAGCTAGATTGAAGGTTAAGACAGAACGAAAAAGTCCAAAGGTTGAGACGGATCGGCTTAGACCGAAGGTTGAGATAGATCAATACAAGCCAATAGATAAGGCGGGCTAGCCTAGCTCAAAGGTTGAGATGGGCCAACATATGCCAAAGGTCATGACGGGTTGACCTAGTCGAAAGAGCAATAAGTCTAAAGGTTAAGACAAGTTGTTTGAGGACGAAGATCAATACGAGTGGCTGAAGTTGATGGCCGAGACAGACATGCCTAGGCCGAAGGTCTATAAGGTCATCTTGGGACGAATGTCAAAACATGTCGTCCTGTGTCGAATGTCGAGATAGGTCATCCTAGGTCAAAGGTGAAGATGGGCAGAAGGTTGAGACAAACCAAAAGTCGACTTGAGTTGGAGCGAGCTGAAGGTTAAGACGAGATGAAGGTCAAGACAAACCAAAGGTCGACATGAGTTGGAGCGAGCTGAAGGTTAAGACGACTCATTTGGTACAATGGTCAAATTTGGTCGTCCTAGGCCAAAGTTCATCCCAAACTTAAGGTCGTGATGGATCAGCTCGATCGAGCAAATGGTCGAGATAAGTTGTTCTCGATCGTGGGTAGAGACAAATCTGCCCGAGTTGAAGGTCTAAACGAGGTCTATTTAGGTTGAAAATTGTAACGATTTGGGCTTGGCTAAAGTTCAAGACAAGTTGTTTCGAGTTGAAGGTTGAGGTTGGCCATATGAGACCGAAGCTCGAGACGGATCATCCCTGGCCAAAGGTTGAGACAAGCTGAAAGTCAAATTAGGTTAAAGGTCATGACAGGTCGGCGTTGGCCAAAGGTCGAGACGAGTTGTCCCGAGCCTAAGGTTGAAACTGGTAGGCCCAACCTAAAGGTCATTCAAGAGTTAAGGTCATGATAGGTAAGCTCGAGTAGATAGTTTAGATATATCGTTCCCGATCCAAGGTTGTGACAGACTAGTTTTATAAAATATAATATTTAATATTAATAAATAATAAAATAAAAAATTAAACATAATAAAGAATAATAAAATTTATTAACATATTCTTTTTGTTCTCTTTCATTGTATGTTTCTCACGGATTGTATTAATTTATTATTCTTGCATCTCTTCTTTTATTTTTTATTTTAAAAAAGAAATAGAAAGTTAGACATAAATTCATTCTCTTCGCTCTCAGTTCTCATCTAGAGATGGCAAATAAACTTCCTGTGGGTATTGCCCGAACTCGTCCCCGTTTTGATGGAGAATTCCCGCATTGACTGGGTATGGGGAATCCCCGTCTTTTTCAATTGGGTATGGGGATGGGTATAGGGATGTACATATCCCCGTCATAATACCCGTCCCCGTTTAAATTATTAAAATATTCACAATTAATTAAGTTACTATATATATAAAAATTGAAGTTCATGAATATAAAAATTTGCAATATAAAAATTTAATGTAATTGTCATGAATATTTTTTTATCACCATCCAATATAATTGAAGTTCAAAAGATACAATATCTATGTTAAAATTTTATTATTATGATTATTATTTATTCTTTGTATCATTTTGATTAAGTGATTTATGATAACTTTTATTAGTGTATAAAAAAGTGATTCATTAGAATTTAAAAGATTTAAGTAAATAAACATTTAAAATATATTTTAATTTGAATATTTATTTTCCTAGAATTTAAAAGATTTAAGTAAACAAACATTTAAAATATATTTTAATTTGAATATTTATTTTCCTTTTATATTTTTTAAAAATTATTTTAAAATTTTATCAACTAGGTTTCATTAATGTTTGCAAATTTAATAAATGTTTTGGTTCTCATGAAATTTTATTTGGTATTATAATCTAAAATTTAAATAATTATAAATTATTTTAAACTTTTATTATGATTATTATTTGTTATCATTTTGATTCAGATGATGTATTATAACTTTTATTAGTGTATAAAAAAATTCATTAGAATGTAAAAGATTGAAGTAAACAAACATTTAAAATATATTTTAATTTGAATATTTGTTTTCTTTTTTATATTTTCTAGGGTTAAATATGTTTTTGGTCCCTCAAGTTTCAGCGAAATTTGGAATTAGTCCTTCATCAAAAATTTTGACCAATTTAGTCTTTAATCTTTCAAAATGCATGAATTTAGTCCTTTTAACCAAATTTTGTTAAGTTTATCTGACGTTTCAAGTGCATTTTATGATAGTATTTAAATTATTTACACTGTTTGACACATTTTTGCTTCAGTGTTAACTTAAATACTATCATGAAATGTGCTTGAAACGTCAGAGGTGATGTTCCTTCAGCGGCGCGACTCGTGGTGGTTGCCGGAGGCGCGAGGCAGATTTGGTTCGCAAGACAAAGCAACAGTAGTGAGGTTGATGGCGTCGCAACAGAGGCGGTTTGCGTCTTCGCTCACAACAGTGTCGATCTCTGTCATTGAAGTATGGCTTTGAACGCGTAGCAGCAGCTTGGTTTCGCGTCTCTGTGGCATGGTGGTCTGACGTCACGCTGGCTCCCGGTCTGGTTGTGTTTTGGGGGAGTTGTGCAGAGGAGAAAAAACCAGTTCGCGATTTGGGTTCGCTCAGAGAAGATGAACAGTGCAGGGTTCGCGAATTCGGAATCCTAAATAAGGTCTATAGCCTCGGTTCCATTAATAACCGAGGCATAAACTCATATAGGCCTCGGTCCTATTCCACCTGAGGCCAAAGCCTCTGTCGTCAGTGGTAATTTTGAAATTTTGGGGAACACTGATGAGTTATAGGCCTCGGTTGAATGATAACCGAAGCATATAAACCCTTATAGGCTTCGGTTGGAAAGGGACCCGAGGCAAAAAAATTTGAAAATTTTCAAAAATGCCACCGCGTCCTTATAGGCTTCAGTTCCGAAATTACCGAGGCCTATAAGGCGAGTTAAAAACGCAATTCTGCACTAGTGTATGATTTTTGCTTTTTTTTTTTTCAGCTAAAATAGAAAATTATAAGTATTCTCAGGAGTTTGATACACAAAAGAGTTTTGATATATATTGTATAAATATGATTTGTAGGATAATCTTTTTACTTGACTAGACCGTATAGAAGAAAATTATTAAGTAGTAACCAATTTTGAAGATTAAAATAATTAATTAGTATAACGATTAGATTAGAAATCATTTTATAAACTAAAAATTATAATTAATTTGTTAATTAAAGTTTAAATTATTTTTTAATTTAAAATCAATAACAAATTTAAAATTAATAATAGTAAGTAGTTAAAATTAGATTCTTGGAATCTACGGGGGTTATAACTTTAATTGGAGTTTATTGGTTATGTGAATATAACTTTAAATGGAGTTCATCTAAATTTGTAAATATAAATATTTGTTGATATTAATCCAGTGCTACATGCAATGCAGGCCACTGTTATTAGACATTTTTACCACCAGTTAAGTATCAATACAATTATATATATATATATATATATATATATATATATATATATATATATATATATATATATATATTTATAAAA
>Ga0099822_1006495_pt1 | contig 15222 bp, 12 predicted proteins | sample CowpeawhiteBW_FD_76839 | JGI IMG/M metagenome (GOLD analysis project Ga0099822, IMG submission 76839) | Root nodule microbial communities of legume samples collected from California USA - Cow pea white BW | ecosystem: Host-associated > Plants > Roots > Nodule | place: USA: California | collected...
ATATAAATATAAATATATATATATATATAAATATATATATATATATATATATATATATATATATATATATATATATAAAAGAAAAAAAAAACCTTGGAGAGTCGTGGCTCCCCTTATCAAGCTGAAGTTCCGCCATTGTAGTCACCCATCCCTTAATTATTTAAACAATGTGAAACTTTTTAAGACGTATTATTTTCATCAGCCCAACAAATGGCAATAACAGTTTCATGTTGTTTTAGTAGATCTAAGATATTGTGAAAATGCTTCTCATTAATAATTTCATATGTTCCATATTATAGAAAACTAAATTTATTACTATTTTCATTATTGAAAAAAAAACCGACTACACACAGTTCTCAAACTAGTTTGAGAGGAAAATATGTTAATTATCTCTGATGTATATACTAGGCTTGTCAAAACGGGTTCGGTCTAACGGGTAGGTCCGTTAACCCGTCCAAAAAAATTGGGTTGGGTTAGAGAATACAACCCGTCAACCAGCATCAACCCGACCTGCATGGCTCCGGACGGGCCAACCGGCGGGCAAAAACAGGCCAACCCATGACCCGTACTTCTTAAAAAAAAAATGTGTAGGTGCAATATGTTGTGGTCAGACACTTATGAGTGTTGTTGTGTTATTAAAGCATCAGTACAAAGTTCTTTTAGATTCTCACCGTCATAAGAAAACACTCTTATTTTCTCTTCATTCACGATACTCTCGCGTCTTTCTCTTCTCCTTCATCTTTCTCCTTTGTCGTCTTTCTCTTCTCCTTTGTCTTTCTCCTTTGTCTTTCTCTTCTATCCACCACGAGACCTTGATGGTGTTGAAGGCAACACGGCCACCACAACGCAACAGTGACGGGATACAGAGCCACGATATGACTACACCACAGGGACAACGTAGAGCCACCACATCGCGACAAACAACGATGATTCTGATGAAGGGCTACCACCACGACACATGTTCATTCCTAATTCGACGTTTCAATCCCTAATTTTCAATTTGTAACCCTAATTTCGTGATTTCCCCATTGGAGTTGAAGGTGTCGCTGTGATTGATTGTTGTTAGATTGAGTTCCCCCAATTGGACTAATTTAGATTTCCTCCAATTCGAATGCTGTGAAAATTCATGTTTTTCTTTAGTAAGTAATGTGTTTGACAGATTGTAATGGTTTGCTGCAAAATTCTAATGATTTGGATATTTCCGTTGCACATTAAAGGATTGTGTTATGTTATGTTTTGGATATTTATGTTGCACATTAAATTCTAAGTACCACTTGTTTGTTCCTCGCTTCTGCGATCTAAAAGGCTGATGATGTTTGTTAAGGATTGTTTTGTTTTGAAAAAAATTAAATAATGATTCACTTGTGTCAATTTTTTGATTCGAGCCTCCACAATTCGAAATTTGATAAATAAAACGTCAAAGTTGCCAGGCTGGCCCGCTAACCCGTCAGTCTGTCAATCCACGGGCCGAATTAAATAATCGAACCCGTTTTTGTTTGTTGGACCAACCCGCTCGACCCGTTTTTTGCAGGCTAGAATTAGGCTGGCCAAAACGGACCGGATTAACCTGTTTTGACATTTTTAATATATACGAGTCAACCACTGTGGAAACTTTACAATTCTAGTTCTCGAAGATGATGGAATTACGGAAAGATAAAAGAGGAAGAAAAAGAGATCCTAATGTATCTATACACATTTTTTTTTTAATTTTAATTTAATTCACAAAACTAATTTTAACCACGCAGTGACACACATTATATTCAATAGAACGCCGTTTCATCATTTAGTTGAAGGGACTAAATCTATTATTTTTTAAAATTAGAAAACCATACAAAATCAAATTCAAGTGAGGTAAATTCTATGTTTACATTATAAGTAAGAGAAACGTTGTCTAAAACCAGCACCCGCTGCTATGTTTGTGGTAACACAATATGCTTTGTTCAAACAACTATCTTATCATCCCAAATATTGATGTTGCAATAATGGTCAGACAACAACTGAGGAACCTCTTACACGTGCTAGCCCAAATTGTCACAACACTCCTTTAGAAAGATAAGGGCATCACTATGAGCTAGAACTGGAAAAGAAAAAAAAACCAACCCCGTGTATTCAAAGAAAAATTGAGTGCAACGTAATATTTGTAAATTCCTGAGTATATTTTAAATTTTAGTTTCAGTAAGATAATTTTTTTTTTAAATCCATTTTGTAAATTCTATAAAATCATAGTTCATCATAAATTTATTATTATTAAAATGAGATTTTTCTTTTATATTACAAGTTCAGTATATTTATTTTATTTATTTAAAACAAATGAAAATATTTTAAAAAGAAAAGTTTAACCTAATTTGAATAAAATTCAAATTAACTATATGCATTTTGTCTATATATATAAATTTTCTGTATGCACTTAGGTTCAAGTTAACAACATAATATGATAAAAGGATTGTCTATATATATATATGAATGTTCTACGTAAAATTTAACATTCATATTATATAGTTGTAAATTAAACAATGAAGTTATAGACATTTGTACTTAATATTGTCTTGAAACTAATAATAATTTTTTATTATTATTATTATTATTATTATTATTATTATTATTATTATTAAAAACTGTAGTTGTAATCATGTGACACTTGTGTGTTAGAGTGGTAACTCTTTTAAGACAACTTTAAGAAAATGTAGTTTTATAAGTTCGAGGTTTAAATAATTATGTGATATATAAAAGTGTGAATTTTGGATATAATGTGAAACACATTATACTCTTGTTATAGGTTATTATGTTTCTCAACAATATCATTTGTGCCTATTAAAATTGAAGATGCTAAAAGCTAGAATATCAAAATGGTTGTTATAAAAGTCCAACAGTTATTTTAAGAGACAAATCACCTTATTATGGAAGGTTGAGGCGAAGAGTAAAAACTAATAGTGTTTAGATTATGAATTATAAAGAATAATTCATTCTTATAAATGAGTTATTTGAATAACAAACTCAAAAATAATTTGAAAATTAAAAAATTTATAAGAAAAATTGATTACTTAAAATTAGATGATATTATTCTTTTTCAACTTGACATTATTTGGAACATTTCAATTATCATTTTTTTTTCTATAGAAAATTCTCTATTTGGTTAAAGTCGGAGTGTCATTGACTTTTTGCGATTATTATCAACATAAATATCTTTTGAAATATATTTTACAGATAACTTCTTCTTTTTTCTGGTATAGGTTAATGTTATTTTTTAATAATGGTTAACATCATTTATTTTTGTACTATTACTAAACAATTTTTTCTATTAACGTTAATTAAAATTATTTTTAAGAGTTAGTCAAAATATATTGACGAAGAATAAGTTAAAGTTAATTTTTATCACTAACAAAAAAATCATTTTTTTCTCATTTTTTTACTATAATTAAATTATTTTTATTTGATGTTATTACAAAATGTATCAATTAAAAATAAGTTATTTTTTAATGTTAATCAAAATTCTTTTTTTTTTCACTCAAATCATAAGTATTATCTGACAATAATTTCTATATTGGTTTGTATCCGAAACAAATAATTTATCTATACACAAAAATTAAAATTTAATAAATTTAAATTGCATTATTTCACAAAGCATTTAATTCAATTTTAGTGTATTTAAATTTTCTAAAATTTATATAGTTTCCTATATGGTTAAAAATAACATTTCCCTGTATCCTACAAAAAAGTTCATTAGATTTGTTGTTAAAAGCTAATCCAAAGCACTAATCTACTTCCAACATGAAGGAGCAGTGAATTAGGATATAATGTTTTGTATGCAATAAAATTTGGTTTGATTTTTAATATAAAGGTACAATAGATCCCTTCACGCAACATAATCAAAACACATAACCACAAGAAAACAAAGATAAAGAAGAGTAGTCCCATAGTTTTCAAGGCTCAACCTGGTCTCTCTTCTTTATCATATTTTCTAATCTAATGTCATACGAATAAAGTTTTTTTTTTTTCAATGTTTTAGATTTAAATATGTTTTTTTATAAGTTTAACGTAAAATTACAATTTCATGTCTCAACTATCTTCAAACTTTAAAAATAATAAATGTAATCATTTTAATGTAATATTTCAACCCGAATTTCTTCTTCTAAACCAGGCCACACCAATTCCTCCGGGTCAGCATTTCGAGGACCCTTGGCGGATTCCTGTGAACCACAAAAGGACTCCAACGATCCACAGCGTGACTTTGGTGTAAGTAAAAATTATTGCATTCCTTGCTTTCCTAGTGCTTCTGTATTGTTGAAATATTGATTGAATGAATTTGTGAAGTTAACGATTTTCTTATTCTGTTTGTGCTTACCAGTAATTTCCCTTCTCTGTCTGTGCCTAGTGCGTATATATATTATAATTGTTGGTATTACTAATGGTTATTTATGCCATTTGTTTTTTGCTATCGGTATTCCTTTACTGATTGTTGGTGCTCAATGTATGCTATGTTATTAAATGTTTTTCTAAATATATTTGTTGCGTTATGTTATTTTTTCTGTTTAATAATACTCATAAATGTTGACCGTATTTTTAGGAAGAATATCTGAATTTTAACTGCAGTTAGGAAATTTCACGAAACTAGTAGTGGGTCAGTTTTTTTTTTTTTTTCTTTTAATTTGTTAGTCCTAAGAGGTATGTTAATGTACTCTGCTATGAAGTATTTAACATAATACAAGGGGAAATTTGAGAGGAAAAACAGAGCCATTATGAATATGGTTCGGTCCATGTTGATAGGGATATGTGTTCCAAAAACTTTCTGGCCAGAGACAACTAAGTGGTGTGTTCATGTCCTAAACAAAAACCCTACAACAACAGTGCAAGATAAAACTTCTGAAGAAGCATGGAGTGGAGTGAAGCCATTTGTGGATTATTTAGGGTGTTTGGATGCATTGCTCACGTCCATACACTAGACCAACTACACATTAAGTTGGATGGTAAAAGCAAGAGATGTGTTCTTCTTGGAGTTAGTGATGAATCAAAATCCTACAGATTGTTGTGTTCGAAGAAGGAAAGTCCTGGAACTAGAAGAAATTTGACGACACAAACCAGTAAGAGAATTTGAATGATAATGAGGCACAACAGCAGGATGTTGAGGAGAATGAGCTAAACAATGCAAAACAGGTAGCACAACAAATTGTAGAGCAATCTGCATAACCACCGAGTGCAGGTAATGCTGGAAACAACCGTTCTAACTCTAGTGATAATGCAGCTCAAGGGAGGACCAGGAGATATAGAAGAGAACATATGAAAGGGGAGATGGTCTATCAGATAATGAAAATAATGCTATGATGGTGACAAAAGATGATCATGTGACTTATGAAGAAGCTACCAAGAGTAAGACATGGAGAGATGCAATGAAAAAGGAGATGGAAGCTATAGAGAAGAACAATACTTGGGAATTAACAAAATTGCCAACAAGTATTGCCAAAATGGACACTATACGCATTTTATTATCCCTATCTGCTCAACACAGTTGGAGTATTTATCAACTTGATGTGAAAATTGCATTCCTTCATGGAGAACTCAAAGAAGAGGTATATATACAACAACCCATTGGCTTTGTGAAATTAGGTGAAGAAGAAAAGGTTTACAGATTAAGAAAGGTATTGTATGGGCTTAAGCAAGCACCAAGAGCATGGTACAACAAAATAGAGACATACTTTCTACACTAGAAATGATGAAAACATGTGCAATGATTTTAGATAATCTATGATGCTAGAATTTGACATGTCGGATCTAGGGAGGATGAGATATTTTCTTGGTATAGAAATCTTGCAAAACAATCATGGGATCTTTATGTGTCAAAGAAAGTATGCTAGAGATATTTTAACATGATTTGGTATGCAAGATTGCAATGTAGTAAAAAACCCAATTGTGACGGGAATAAAGCCATTCATAAATGATGTGGCACCTAAAGTGGATGCCACACAATTCAAACAAGTAGTTGGAAGTCTAATGTATTTCACAACAACTAGATCAAATTTAATGTTTGGAGTCTGATTAGCATATTTATGGCCAATCCTATAGAGACACATCGGTTCGCGACCAAATAGATACTAAGATATTTGAAGGGAACAACTTAGCTTGGTATATACTACAAAGAGGAGGAGAATACTAGAATAGCAGCATACATAGATAGTGATTTTGCTGGAGATATTGATGATAGGAAAAGTACATCAGGTTTTGTATTGTTCTTAGGGAGTGGAGCAGTATCATGGTCATCGAAAAAGCAACTAGTACTAACATTGTCTACGACGAAAGCTGAATACATAGCAGTTGCCTCTTGCGCATGCCAATGCATATGGATTAAGAGAATCATGGAGACTATCAATTTTAGTGATGATCATATGTTAGTTCTATGTGATGACAATTATATAATTCAATTATCAAAGAATCCAGTTTTCCACAGAAGAAGTAAACATATAGACGTACACTTTCATTTTTTAAGAGATGTTGTTAAAGATGGGAGCATTGAACTGAAGTATTACAATTCACAGTCTTAAATCGCTGATATTATGACTAAGTCGTTGAAGCTGGATCAGTTTTTAAACCTCAGAAGTATGTTGGGTTTGATTGAAGCATCAAAAGTAAACTAGATGCCAAGCAATTAGTTTAAGGGAGGGATTGTTAGTAGATGTTTTTCTGAATATATTTGTTGCGTTCTGTTATTTATTCTCTTTAATAATGGTAAGAAATGTTGACCGTGTTTTTAGGAAGAATATCTAAATTTTAGCTATCAGATACTGCAGTTAGGAAATCCCACGAAACTAGTTATTGGTCAGTTTTTTTTTCCGCTTAATTTGCTAGTCCTAAGGGTTATATTAATGTACTCTGCTATGTAGTATTCAAGATAATACAAGTAAGCATTTTCATAGCGGAAATTGATTCTTGCAGAAATGTTAATCTTTCGGAACCACTTACATGTTTAGTTCAAACTTCAATAACTTTCAAGAATCTTGCTCTAGATACCAATTGTTAGATTTAAATGGTGATTTAATTCAAGAAGGGTGGGTTTGAATTGGATTTTAAAACTTTTTCAAAAGCTTAAAAACTCTTTTGGTTGAATTAAATAGACCACAAAATTCAAATACAAAAGTTACAGAGTAGTACATTTTCAACCGGTAGAAAAATAAAACACCGGACTAATTTGTTCTTGAGCCTATGAATCAATTGATTAAAATTTCAAATCAATCGGCTAAAATCCTGGGAAATTATGCAAAATGCTGAATTCACAGATTTAACTCAAACAAAAAACTTTTACACACAAGACTTGTTCCAGCAAAGAACGATTTACTTGGTTTTCTTGAGTTTTTAAAGTGAATAAAAGTGAGTGAGATGAAGGGAAGCGGATGACACAATTGTTTTATACTGGTTCACTCAATCACAGAGCTACATCCAATTACCAGGACAACCTGAGCCTGGTTTCCATTATATTAAAAAATTTTACAAATCACACACCAAGATTACACTTTTGAACAAAGAAACACACCAAGATTTTTGACTCACACAAAAATCTAGCCTAACACCTTGCAAGAATCACACTCATAAACTTGGACTCACACTAGGTAAACAACCAGAGCCACAAGAACTACAAAACCTGATGGTGGCTCTCCCTAGCCAACCATACACGAGTTCTTCAAGGTAATCCCAAGCCAAAATGCCTCCAAGATCAACCAAGATCTTCAATTTTCACCTTGCAGCTATGTAATGTAGAGAGAGTTTTCTAGTGATGAATGTCAACTTTTCGCCCTAAAAAACTCAAAATCGTGCCTCTGCTCTCGAAAACACAACTTATATAGTCTGGTCTTAAGTTAAATCAATCAGTTCAATTTTTCGTACAATTTGTTGATTTTACTTGACTTAAGTGAAATCAGTCGATTGGAAAATAATTCAACTGATTGAATACATTCAAACTAGATATTATATACAACAAACCTTTTAACCTCTTAAAACTCATTTTAACAGATTAAAAAGAATACACTAAGACTAACAAGACATCTAATTTATGTCATAAAGCCTACCAACATGATATAACATGTAATGACTGCATTTAACACATCATTTACAAATTTAATACAATTGAAACATAATCTTCAAGCGGATCTTCATCAATCACATGAGATCTTCATGCACTTGCCTTTATCAAATCTTTGCTTCAGGCTTGCTTTTGCCTACAATTTCCCCTTGGTTTGATGAAGCCAACATCCCCGAGTTGAATTGATGAGCTAAGATCCATTGAGAAACCTAAAAAAGATTTTGCATACAAGATACCAACATACAAATACATATCCAAGCAAAAACACATAAGCATTCAGATCCAGTTTGTAGTATTATTAAGTTCCAGTAGATTTAATTCTAGGTTTTCCATTTTACCCAATGTTACTCATTTTTAACTCAACTTTTCTCATTTTTCTTCCCCTTTGGATTCATCAAATTAAAGATAATACATATATCATTTTGGAAAGAGTAAAATTTTCATTAATGCATCAAATATAGATACTATCAGAGCATCTGATAGTGTATACAAACACTGTAGAAACAAAATAGAAATAGAAAATACAAATGAAGTTGAGACTGATATTATCAGTCGATTGAAAGCGAAAAACAACTGATTAAAATACTGGAACAGACGAAAAAACACACAAATGCAACAGTAATATGTAATGTATGACCTATGAGTCATCCCCTTCACTCATCCCTGGGGTTGTCTCTATTGTAGACAGTGGAGAGAAGGTCATGAACATTATGGAGTTGATCATCCAAGTCTTGAAATCTTGTTGTGCAATATGCATGGTGTGCATTTTGTGACATGTTTAAGTCTTGAAGTTGGTTGAGAACCACCCTTTCAAACTGGGAATATGCAGGTCCAGTGTTCTTAGGAGGTTGGTAGATCTCATTGGCCATGGGTTGTGGATCATCTTCTCCTTGGTTTGTTCCACTAGTTTTAGCCTCATGATCATTTGCTCCAACTTCAATGTTTGCAGCTTCTTCTCCTTCAACCAGCCATGGGTTGCCTATCTTGTGCATATTGAGTGTAGAAACATGGTTCAATAGGCCAGTGGACTCCTCAATCTCTCATTCCAAATCAACACCAAAATGCTCAATGAACTTGGATATGAGAACCACATATGGAAGCTTGAAATTAGTTAGCCTCTTGAACTTCAACATATGGTCACGGATGGTGTATGTCCAATCAACTACCATACCATTTTGGATGCAATACATCACCACCAAGTCACCTTCATTTAAGGTTGCATGATTGCTCCCCCTAAGCATGATAATATTGGTCACCACCATGGCTAGCAACCTTTCCTCCACACGAAGCTTTCCCACGTGGAAATTTTGAGTTTGCTCACCTTGATTGTTCACACATTGGTTGAAATATAGGACCTTATTGAATTCATCCATTGTAATAGTTTCTCCTTTGCGAACTTGTATACCTCTTTGCCTTAGGCCAGCCACATCCTTCCGTGTGTTTTTTGATCTCCATATCAACACCCTTGACACTTGATTTTAGGATGTCATTGCTGAACTTGAGGTTGGCATAGAAGACCTTCACTAAGTCCGAATATATCTTGCCCGAAAGTTTAACAAAAGTCTTTAATTTTTTAGACTCGAAGTGTTGCTCTAGAGTCCCAAAGTTCTCTCCCCTCAGCCATGACAGACGCAACACCTTAGGAAGGATCATTTGCTTCCTAGTAATCTCAATCAAGAAGGTTTGGATCCTATCTTCATACCCTTTGAACCATGCTTCAAGCCTTCCATGATTTAAGGCAGTGAGAGAGGATGGTGTAGGTGGGGTGGAGTTTTCTTCATTTGAATGGGTTGTTCTCTATCTGCGAGGCATGTTGAATCTAGGTCTGGCTCTTACTAGTAGATATAAGTGCCAATGCATGATGCTTATGCACGTATTTATAGAATCAACGTGTTAAATTTTGAAATCAATCAATTAATTTGCACAAATATTATGGATTCAATTCAGTATAGGGAATCACAACCAATTAAATGTAATGGAATTTGTATCAAAGCATTCAATAATGTGTTTCCCATGCGTTCTATGTTCTATCCACTAAAAAACAGTTCACAACACATGCATGGACATTGGAAATTGTAACATCCCGACCAGATATTACAGATTTAAATAATAAAATAAAGAAATAAATAATAAAACTTCATTTATTATAACTTATGTTCCCAAAATGCAGGAAAATTAAAACCTTATAGTAGTAATAAATAATCTTAAAATCTCTACTATTACTCAAACATAAAATCCATAATAAAAACCAAGTTTAATAATATAAAATATTACAACTGTTCCAAAACATAATAAAAACTTTGATAAAAATTTTCCCCCAATACTAGCCCCGTTCCGCTTCTAGACCTCACCAGATCCACCTGCAATATAATCTGCTACCGTGTACCGCGTACACGATCATCGCCAAACACAAGCAAATAGGTTGAGCTAACAGAATAAACATATAAATAAACCATATATTTTCATCAGATAGTCACACAAGTACACCAAAGGAATTTCTATCCTTTGATTCCATAACACACGGTCATTACCATGTCAACCGTGTTCTACGTCTTCTAGTGACTACCTAAAGATGTCTTGCTGCCACACCTATCGGCCACAACCGATAGAGCATGTGCGGGAAACCATGCTACGGATCACACACCGTAATGCTAGATGGAGTTCCGAAATACGAATATAATTCATAACATCCCAAGACTACCAAACTCGTTAGCTAATCAGTAAGGAGGGCAATCCATCTGGACCCTTCCGTACTGGCTACAACCAGCACACTCACACCGGCAACACTTGCCAACCCGAGCTCAACTCAAAGGTTCCTTGTGTTTATTCGCCATCCTAAGCTCAACACGAGGGATGCCATTTTGAGCTACACTTGAGGAATGCCACGTGCTTAACCCCTATCCCGAGCTCAACTCAAGGGATACGTTCTAAGCCATAACTCAAGGAACACCAACAAGCCGACCTTTAACGCATTACTAAAGCTTTGTAGATCACGCACATCAAGAGTAAGAACACCAATACTGTTGCAGTAAAATCGCCTGGCGAGGGACACGTACCGCCAAGCGTTGCCTGCTTCCAGACCGCCTAGAGGGTATGATGGGTTGAACCTTTGCTCTCATTAAGTGTTTAAATTTTGGGGATTTAATATCATTTTTGCTCTTAAGAATTGTATTTAGTTGCATACTTTATTATTGGATATTCTTGAGTTTAATAATGCAATTGTAATTTAATTTAAGTCCTTAAGAGTGTAAATTGTGAATATTTCAAGTCATAAAATAAGTCCCAAAATCAGAATTTTGGAGAGGAATAGTTTAGGTGCTAAATGCACCCCCAATTTTCATTTTGACACCCCCTTCTACAATTGGGATATCTATTTCTGAAAAGGAATATTTCTGGAGCTAAATGCACCTTCAGTTTTCATTTTGTACACCCCCTTTTATAATTGGGTTATAATTTCTAAAAGGGATATTTCTGGAGCTAAATGCACCTCCAATTTTCATTTTCACACCCCCTTCTGCAAATAGCCATTTAATTATGAAAAGGAATATTTATGGAGCTAAATGCACCTCCAGTTTTTATTTTCCACACCCTTCCTGGAATTAGGTCTTCTGACTCTGTTTTGCATCCCTTATTTTTACTAATTTGCACTCCTAATATCACTTATCCTCCACTCAACTAGATTACGCCAGGTGGCAATCCTTCATTTACTAAAGTAACCAATTAAAGTTTGCCACGTCCTCAATCCTCCACTCATTAACATAACCACTTACAATTTGTCACGTCATCAATCCTCCACTCACTAAAATACCTAACAAAAACATGACACCTCATCACCTTCTCTTCATCACACCATCAGAAACCCTAACCCTAATTTCTTCTCCTTTCTTACCCTCACCATGCCGCAGCCGCCGCACCTAAGGCCAACCGTCACTGCACCGTCGTCAGCTTCCTCCTCCGCGCCTGCAACTCGCCGGGATAACCTCCTTTCCGTCAAGGTCATCTACCATAACCCAAATGACCTCCATTTCTTGTAAGATTCGAGAGAATTAAATAATTAATTAAATAATTATTTAATAAATGCGGGTAATAGGAGCCTTTATGGCATTTAATACAAATATTTTTGATGTGGAAAAATACTATCTCAAGTGGTTGAGAGTACTTTGATTGTGTGAAAGGACTTGGGTTCGAGTCCTATGTATGCTAATTGTATGTTTTTTTAATGGTGCAATTTTTTGTTATGTATTGAATGGGATTAGTGATAATGTTATTCTAAGATTAGAGGAATTATCACGAAACATGACTTGGTTGAATTGGTTGTGCCTTGACTTTGTAATTGCAGGGGTGTGTGTTCAAACCTTGCTCAGAACGAAATTAACCCTTTTATTTTTGCTAATATAATTGCAGTATGAATGTGAAAGGGTGGAAAACCCTAGAGGCAGCCAAGGGAGTTAGGAAAAAACAGCCCATAATGGTCTATGAAAGGCAATTATAGACATTAAAAGGGCATTTTCGTTTTTTTTTTCATTAACCACAAATAGGGATCATATAAAAAGGCAAAATAAACAATTAGAATGGTTTTTGAGACTAAGAACTGAGATAGTGGTGAGGAGCACGAGTTCTGAGTGGAAAAGGGGTTTTTATAGAAAACTTGTGTGTGCCTTACATATGTGAGAGCTGAACTGTGGTGAGTAGCCAAAAAGGGAGGCTTTGGGAATCTTAAAGCAAAGGTTAGAAGATAATTAGGAGCAAGGAATTTCCAGGTAAGGGGATCTATTTTCGTGTATTAGGTTATGTATATGATTAAGAGTTCTATTCTCATAATTTTATGCTTGCTTGCCATGAATTCTCGTGCCTATGTGTTGTGAATTGGAAAGATTGTTATTTGGATGTTTGTTGAACAATACCTTATACCTTGGTATGAATATGATAGAGGTATTATTTGTGTTGTATGATATGTTATGTTCAATCACAAAATTGGTGGTCAAATTAGGTTTAAATAATGTCCATACGACTTGTGCATTGTTTTGGATTGCTTGGTAATGTTTGAATGTGGTTTGGGTATGGTTTTTTTGGTGTTTTTGTGCGTAAACAGAGGAGATGTCTGATATTTTCGCTCAGGCGAGTGAGGCTCTGCTAGGTGAAAATAGCAGAGACTCAACTCTGAAACTGCTCGAGCGTTTCGCTCAAGCGGAGATCCCAGGTTTTGGGTGACAAACCATCTCGCTCAGGCGAGAGTTACTCGCCTCAGCGAGAAATCGTGAAGTTTGTGTGGTGATGTTGATTCGCCGCCTAGGCGAGGGAAAAGTGTTCTGGACAAGGTGTATTCTCGCCTAAGCGAGAATTCATACACTGTCACTGTCACCTACTCGCCTAAGCGAGAAAGCCTAGCTTAAGCGAGTCAGGCTTGATCGCTTGAGCTAAAGCTTCTAGCCTAAGCGAGATTTGTGGTTTGTGGGTGTGGTTTGGATGCATTGGATGTGAACTTGGGTCAGGAGGTGTTGTGCAATGAGCGGGTAAGTTCATGGATGGTGGTGAACACGTGATGAAATGGGCGGGGAGGTTCATATCCAGTTACTCTCATGTGACGATACGAGCAAGGTAGGTTCGTATGGTTCAGCTCACACTTGAGAGATGTTGCGTGCGGGGAGGTATGTAGCTGGTGAATCACGTGTGTCGGACTACGGACAGGTAGGTCCATAGAGTAGGACTACGAGTGGGGAGGTTCGTAGAAGCAGGACCACAAGTGGGCAGGTTCGTGTGAGCATCATAAATCCTGAGTCCAAGGGTAACTATGTTATGTGAATTGAAGGTTGAAAAGCCTTGGAGAATTAGGAACTTGGCCAAGAACTAACTAGAATAGAACAAATGGGTGTGCTATTGTTATTTCTGATATATTATATGTTATTTAATCATTTATAAGCTCACCCTTTTTGTTTGTGCTTGGCAATGATCGTGTAATTCTTTACACGAGACCAGTTGATGATACAGGTGATGTTGCTAACACTTGAGACAGAGAGAGGGGATAGCTTGGGATTCGAGCTAGGAACCTATTTATGTTTTTTGTTATTTTTATTTGATTTTGGAAATTGTAATATGACTATTTCTTTTTATGTAGCTTTAATTGAGTTTTTTTTGCGCTTGAATAATTTATGAATTTTCCCGCATTTGGGAATAATAAAAGTTTGATGTTCTTTTCTTAATTATTTATTTTAAATAAGTAATATCTAGTAGGGATGTTACATTTCTTCTTCGTTGCGCCTCCCTCTTCCTCCGTCATTCATGCTGTCGGAAAACCTCCATTGACGCGTCACTTGAGCTCGCAAAGCCTTCATGCTCTGTGTCTGCAACTCGCCGGAGCAACCCAAAACCACCGGCAGCACCGCACCAACGCGCACCAGCACCTACGACAACCTTCATTGATGGAGCACGAGACCTTGAAGTGCGCATCAGCACCCGTACTCGCGCCACACCTTCTTCCTTGCAGGAACCGTCGTGCTGACGCTGCCACCACACGAAACCACCACATCCGCACCTGTGCTTGCCAGAAAATGCAGCCACCACTGCTGTATCATCGGAGCTCGCGAGCGTCATCTTCTCCGTGCATCACGTTGGGATCGCCATGGCTGAACCTTGATCTTTGCGGCAATGTTCATCGTAGCACCATGCTCGAACGCGAAGTCGCCACACTCGATCCCTCAATGGTAGCACCACCGTGACCTGCTGTCGCGAGCCATTCACGCGATCACCACTGCATTTCTAGAACGTGAACCCATCCCCACCTTTTCGCAACAGCCATGGACCTAGCCCCTCCAGCATTTCCGCCGCCACCGCGTCAACCACCGTAACCTTTGCATAGCCACACACGACAGTCAAAGCCTAATGGAGAGAAAGGGACTACTCTGACACGTGACAACCTCTCAATGGTTTGTCAAAGAGTCAAGACTGGTCAACCAGTCAACTCTGGACAAGTGATAACACTGTCGTTGACATGATCAAATTAATACTACTAAATTATAGCAACTTCAGTATTGCTGAGATAGTAGTCAAGAAAATAGAAAGGGTAAAGTAACCCTAAGTCGTCTCCCAACGAACACGGAATTGATTTTTAACAAGTTAGTTCTTATAAAATCTATACAAAACAGTTAGTCAAATAAAAT
>Ga0099822_1006504_pt1 | contig 15210 bp, 12 predicted proteins | sample CowpeawhiteBW_FD_76839 | JGI IMG/M metagenome (GOLD analysis project Ga0099822, IMG submission 76839) | Root nodule microbial communities of legume samples collected from California USA - Cow pea white BW | ecosystem: Host-associated > Plants > Roots > Nodule | place: USA: California | collected...
AAAAAAAAAAAAAAAAAAAAATATATATATATATATATATATATATATATATATATATATATATATATATATATATATATATATATATATATTGATAGTGAATTACACTGAATTCGCAATTCTACTGACAGTGGAGAAAATAAATCTGATATATTGACAAGCAAGTTACATAGTCTTGATGATATATGTAACTTTTACTATACAATAACCCATGTCCCCATTGTGTGACCAATTATGGTTCTATCATCATAAATTAAATAATTTTAAATAGAAAAAATAAACAGTAAAAATATATTTGAGGAGAAAATAGATAAATTCTCAAAAATATAATTTCCCTTTCATTTATTTATTTTTCAAACCAAATATAATTATTTACAAAATTTCATTAATTTTATTTCCGCTCCACCCATTATCAATTTTTGTTCTTATTTTCCATTTATTACTCACTTTTCTTTCCAGAATCAAACAAACAAAATTTTACTCACCCCTCACCAAAAGCTATAGTTTAGTTAAAATTAAGGTTTAATTAAGTGTATAATATTTTTTGTAGGTAGATTTATTTTAATTTAAATGGTAAGTAACCACTACATCAATTTGTTAATAAAAAAATCAAATTCCAAAATACTTAAATAAAATTAAACATTCCATAAAATATTTTTTTACAAAAATTGAATTAAATATATATAAATTTATAAAGTATTTAAAACTTAATTAAAATAAAAAATATTTAATCTCTCCTCATTGTTCTTTTATTTCTGTAATCAAAACACAGTTTTTTTTTTTTTTTTTAATTTGCTTTCGGTATTATAACACATTTTTAATTTTACCTTAAATTATTTTTCTATTTATTAAACTACCCTTGGAGTCATTTGTGCCACAAGCAATATCTTTTCAAGTATTCCAACTATAGTATGGTTCTTCCTTATGGATGGAAAGTCTTTCTTTCAATTTCTCATTCAAACATAGTTTCTCTCTTCTTCTTTTTTTTTTTTTTTCTTTTTCTTATCTTTATTCTTCATTCAAAGTCACTGACCTTATATTTATATTATTTTGGTCAGTGGTCAATGATGACTCCGTTGACTTTGTATCTCAAATTATTATGACCGTTTCTTCTTACATCCTGGTGAATTTTTTCTTTTACCCCCATCAATCAGATTTTATGAATTTAAATTTTCGAAAATCTGTGATGGGGTGCAAGAAGAAACAACCAATTATTAATGGGTCTTTCTGGTATAAAAACATTGCAGCCCACAAATTACAATCAAATTTAGCCCATATTGTTCATGGAGCCCAATTAAGCCCACTCAATAGTACCTTCACTTCATGAGGGGTATTTTCTTTTTACTCTCATACCTTTCTTTTGAATTTCTATGAATATGACAATCTCCACTTTATCCTTCTGGTTTAAAGGTTTTTTTTTTCAGATTTCGTAATCCAGAACTTTTTGGTTTTTTAATTTGAAAGTTAAAAGTTTCTTCTAAAATTCATAAGTTATTTTTCAGAAATAATTTTTAAGATTATTTTGACTTTTTAATGGTATAACCCAGAAGTCAATTTTTTACAATTATTTTTCTAGATTACACAATTCATGAATTACTTTTTACATGAAATTTTTTCTTAATTGTACAATTTGAAAGTAATTTTTTATAATTTTTCAAGTTACACAATGAATTTTTTTTTTTACATAAAAAAAAAACTTCAAGATTAATCTGAAATTCGTTGCTGAGGACCGGAAATGTGTTCGTCAAAATACGATGCGATGTATTGAACTCTGAAAAAAAATATACGATCAGAATAAAAAAACACGATTAAAGTGGCGTTGAGGAAGGACCACAGGAGGTGATGGAAGAAAAGACAGGGGTGCAACAAGAAATCCCCGCCAATAAGTGTAAACCCTTTCGTTTTTTTTATAAACTTATGTTGAAACCTTTCCATATTAATTTATCTAAAATAAAAAATTCAATTTATATACAAACAATTTTATTTTACACATATACATTCATTTTTCTTGATTTTTTTTCTTTTAAAAATTGTTTACAAAAAAGTATAGTAATTATACCTTGTTTTTTATTACAGCCAAAAACATAGATTCAAATACAAAAATGAAAACAATGAATAGGTCTTGAAACAAACCATTTGTAATGATTGTAATGAGTTTCAACCTTCTTAGGTGAGATCTTTAATATTTTACCAAAAATGTAGAGTGTGTAATTATTTGTGAATCAAAAAACTCTAAGTGCATGCGCTTTTAACAAAGTTATAAATGTTAAATTGAATAACTTAGTACCAGGGATTATTTATCAGTATCAAATTAAAGTTTACTTTTTTTTTTCTTGGAACAAACTTTCTGACATTCCTTAAGTCCTAAGATAATTAGCATTATGACATTCCTCAAGTCCCTCGTTTTTTTAAGATATTTGGTGTTTGCTTTAAGATAATTAGCATTATCCGAATAATGTTTATGGAGAAAAACGTATGGGCGATAAGGCATGCGTGGAAGCAAGGAAGAAGCTATTATAATAGCGAAGGCACATGATTTGGTGTTATAGTGATATTGGATTCCTAAATCTACACAAACACGTAGCGAAGTTCTTGAAGATGAATTTAGGGTTTAGTTAGTAAAATGATAAAGAAGAGTTAAATTTTGTGTGTGAGGATTACTTAGAATAATGAAAGGAGGAGCTTTGAAGTGGTAGTTTTGGAATAGGGTTTTTGAAGATAGAGAGGGAAATAATAATGTGTAAGTTGTAGTTTTCTAATCCCTTCTAATAGCTCCAAATGTTGGCATCATTGTCTTAACATAATGTTTGAAGGGTGTGGGGAATGATGGGACCCATGAGCATGTGTTAGAAAGAAGATGAAAACACAAAGAAAGGGTGGTGAGGTAGCTCATCCAATATAGGAAGAAAGAGGCCCATAAGATAATGTCCTAAACCCACCAAAACTACCATTCCCTCTTTCTCATACCCTTTCATTTTCTTGACTTTATTACCTTCGTCCACACCTACTAGTATTGGGATTTCATCCATCACACCTCACGTGTATCCATCCCCTTTTTTATGCATATAAATAATAATAATCATTTAACTTATTTCATATTTTTTGCCACAGAATAATTGATGTCATCTGCAACAAATTTTTCAGCAGTTCTCATATTTGGAGCGAGGCTCGTAACTTTAGTTTTGATACCAATTGTTAGATTTAATGCTTATCATTAGACTCAAAACTAATTTATCCTAACAATTTATTTTTCAAGTTGGAGTTTCTTTTACATTGATATTTCTCCACAACTTGTATTATCGTTTTTATTATAACAAAATATGTTTACCTTAAACTCTTTATCAAAATCATGTTTCAAGTCCACAAACACTTCATCAATGTGTTGGACTTTTTTACTAAGAAACCGCGAGGAAGATTTGGTACCAAAGAGCCATAATACTACTTGTAATCCAAAACCTTAAAACAATAGGTGAGTATATGTTTTCTTTCTAATAACCTACTCTTTATACTCATTCATACTCAATACGAAATCAAACTCTCAGAATCCTAACAAATCTAAATACCACGATTTGATTGTAACCTGACCTCTATCACAAGACGATTAATACCACTTAAAACAATGTATATGCATGCATGGAGATGAAAAGAGAAAAAGGTGACTCATGAAAAAAAGTGTGATGAGGTATATAAATACATGAACAAAGTGAATCAATTGTTGGATTGAGCTATAAATTCCAAAGTGGGGTCCTTCAATGTGTATGCATATAATGATGAATGAAAGGGGGGAAGAAGTTGTTGTGACTTTGAGCATACACACATACATTTTTGGTTTATTATTATTAGTCGTTACTACATGTATATTTTGAAATGGGTGAGATTCTATATAAGTATATCTCATGACACATGGTCACAAAAGTTTGGTTGAATTGAAGCTTGATGGGAAGAGGCATAGAACGAGATGTGTTTAAAGTCAAAAAAAGCAAATATGTAGGGTTTTGTTGGAGAGGGCCCAAAGGTGTGGAATTGAGATTGTGGTGAAATGTCTGCAATAATATTGGCAATGTGCATGAAGTCTCCATGCCATTGATTGAGTGGTAGTAAGATGCAGCTTTGTCAATTGAAAGTTGCATGATGAGTAGGTGCACTAGAAGTGGCCAAAACAGCTTTTTACCCACACATTCATGCTCACTGTTAAGATACTCATATCCATTCTTCACATTATTGCCAAATATCAAGTGTTGTTATCATACACAGATGGGACATGTCAATTTCTTCACACCATCACTCACTTTCCAACTTTCCAAATCATTCTAATCCTCCAAACTTCACACTGTTCACAAACAGTAACCATTTCATATTCTTGGAAACTAGATCCCATTATATCCCCTCAATTTATCCTTTGTTTCAACATTTACATTCATTGAGTTTAATCAAAAATACCCTAAAACCAAATCTTCTTACAAATTTTAACGCCATGTTTAGACTTTTAAAATCTCCTTTTCTTATCAAATTTGGTCGGAGTGACAAAAAGTTCTAAATTCAGAAACGAATTATATTTAAAATTTGATTTTAACAATGTTATCTCAAAATACTTGAACGAAGTAACAGAAGTTCTACGTTCAAAAACAATCAACAATCGCATGTGATGAATGACTTTAACAATATTATTGCCATAAATTTGAGATATATAATTTTCATTGTTAAAATTTTGTTTTTATTTGACACATTGATATGTTTGTGTGATTTTTTTAGTGAGATCATCATCCATTCATTGTGAAATGGGTTTTCTAAAATATTGGATTTGTTTTTTCCTTGAGAAGAAAATGACTATCTATATAAATGCAATATTTAAAATTTTGTGACATTAATGGAGGAAGATAAGTTGCATGTGTGTAGTCTACATCATATTCAAATCCAATAAATTAGGATAGCATTTCATTTAAACATTTTAAGTATATATATTTAAGATAGAACAACAAAATTTTCTCTCTCTCTTTCTCTTTCTATTTATATATGTTAGAACCATTTCACACTATTGTATACCTCTATTCTATGTTAATTTCTTGAACACTTCCTTTGTAATGATTATTATAACTCTATATATGGTATCATTATGCAACATTTGTCAACCTTAGTCATAAGAGTAGCAAAACAGCAGTGTCATGATTGTATGTGCCATAATGTGTTACTAATAATATCTTTCCCCAAAACAAATAAAAGATATTTATGTTGTACATTTTTTACTTAATTATTACTATTTTATAAAATTTGTTATTAAACTTTTTTAAAGTTTATTTTACTATTTTGTTTTTCAATTTTCATATATTTAATTAATCCATTAAATATTTAAAAGTTTGTTGATGTGCATACAATATTCAAATAGTGAAAGCTTCTGAAAGTTAGGTTTTTTTATTTTCAACTGCTACCATAGCTTTGGGTTTATCTAGTTTGACTTAAATAAAACCTCGCTAATTTAATATAATTTGTACAGAATTTTAAATATGTACAATTAATATTAAATGTATTGAAGAAAGTGCTTGTTACTAGAAATAGTTTAACTCATTTAATAAAATAACAATAATCTTTCGTTTATTAACCACTATATCACCAATTCCCTTATTAGCAATTATTGGTTAGGAATACAACTTTAATAATCATTGTTGAACTCATCATTTATGGTTAAATAAAAAAAAAAAAAACTTTAGTTAATTGTGATAAATTAACTTCCTTTTATTTAAAAATACTTGCACCTTTGATTGAATTATAACCTAATCAATGAATCTTTATTCATAAAACCATTACTACAAACATATACCAAAATTAATATATATTTTCCTGTTATGAATTTAATTTACACTCATCTTAAATAATATTTTTTTCTTTTGTAGTTTCTCTAATTAAAAAGAAAAGTCGGTTGAAGAAAATGAAATTAAAAAAAGAAAAGGTAGGGTGAGATTTTAATCACATGTCATTTTCTAATACAGACAAAAAGAGATGAGCTTTTAATCACAAGTCATTTTCTAATACAGGCAAAAAGGATGATTGATTTCAATGCCTTACCTCAAACTCTCATTGCATGTCTCTATTTTTCATCATGGCTTTTGATTCTTAAAATAGTTCTTTGAATGCTTTATATTTGTTTTGTTTAATATTCTGAATATTACGATATATATTAGGATTCAAAACCAAGAGTAGTTATTACACTCAAACAATCTGGTAATAGTATAATCTACACTTAGAGGATTTCTACTTTATTTACTTATTTTAATTTTAAAAGCTTAATTATTTTTATTATTTATTTAATCAAACTGTTCAACTATATTTAATAGACTTTCATAATTTGAAAGTTTAAACAATAGCATTTTAAATATATGTTTCTTCTTTTAACTCTTCAAAAATGAACAAAACTGTAAAAATTATAGATTTCAAAACCAACAATGTTATCCCATCAACAGGACTTGATATGAGAACATAAACATTATATTTAAAGGCCTAATATGATTTTTAATTTTATTATTTGAGAAATTTATTCATATATGATTTATTAATTTTTTTTTTTTGTAATTATACTTGCATTTCATTTAAAAAGAGTTAGTGGTATCTTTTTACATCACAAAAAAATACCATTACACTCATTTCACATAAAAAAAATAATATTTAATTAAATTTATATTATTTTTGTTTTAAAATTACAATATATTATTATATTGTTTTTCAAAATATACCAATACCAATTTAAGAAAATTAAAAAATAACAGTAAATAAAGTTAACTAGAAATTAAGTAGGGAAAGGTACAGAAATAGGTATGATGATGATGGTATGGTAGGCACAGAGGTAACGGATTAACATCAAATCAAAGGGGTGATGGTGCCAAAACGGCGTTATCTTCGAAATCCCCACTGTTGTTTCTCTGTCAGATAATGCTTCTCACTAAGGTGTACGTGTCAGAAGCTTATTGGGTGAATCAACAAAATGCCATTACCTTCGCATTTAATGATGCCAACGCTTCCTCCAACACCTTCTGCACACTCATTTAATGCATACCAGACCACCACCACCACCATTTTTATAACCATTTATCTCATCATATATTATAAAAAAAAAACTTAAATATCACAAATTAACAAAAATCATGGATTAAATAACATTTTAACTAATAAATACTAACGAAAACTTTTATTTTTATGTTTCTGTTTTTTCCATTCCTCTATTTTCTTCTACTCGAACAAACAAAAGGTCGACCCGAGTCAATACCCGAACCACGACCCTTGCCTTGTGTTAAGGAACCTCACCCGACTGCTTCGGATCCTTACCACCATGCAAGGAGCTTTTTCTTTTTTCTCCCATGCGCGGTTCGTTCTTGACTCAAACAACCATCCCGTCATTCACACGCGCCACCCATTACACTTTCCAATGTCTAAACTTTCAAAATCTCAACAAATGAAACAAAAACAAAAAAGGAAAAAATAACCACACTCACGTGACTGAGAGATGACAATGACATGATCGATCACGTGATGGTGATGGTTAACTTTCACAGTGCAGGGCAGCTTTGATTTTTTGAACGGTGCATGATATGAGGTTGTTCACAGTTTCCACGGACTCCACTGTGAGCTTCGCTGTAGGAAGACTATTCACAAGTATCTGAAACGCCACCGTTAACAGGGACCCACTCACACGCGTCCCACCATTATCACCACCGTTACTTACGGCAGTAGGCCCGTTCTGTGACCCACGAGATCCTGGCCCATCTGGAACAATAGCAAATCCCGATGGCAGCAATGCCACGTAAGCCGAATCACCACCGTTCATAACCACGTGCATGGCTGGGATATCCACCGGCGCGTACACCACAAGTGATCCCGCCTCGTCTATGCATGTCTCCTGTAGTATCAGCATGCTGCTCTGGCTGGAGTTTATGGCCTGGAAACAAAAGAAAAAAATAATTAAATAAAACTCAGTTCAAAGTGGAATAATATAACTAGTGTGTTGTCATTTTCCAGAAGCTAGTCAAACCTGATTCCATTTTTTTTTATTTCACTTTTTAAAATTTTCATGTTTATTTTTAAATATTGAATAAAAAACAATGAAGTCAGAAACCCACGCATTATATTTTGACTTTTTTTTTTATTTATTTTAGTGATTCATCAAAATCTGCCTCCATTGATACTTCCAAAACTTCCATCGTTGTCCTTCTCAAAGTTTCAGCAGCTCTCATCCAAAAACTAAACGACAACCAACACCATTTCCGATCTAAATACTAATGAAAACAAAAACATTAACACAACCTATGCATGCCCTAACAAAGAAATTATCGCAAAACATTCACACATAAAAAATCAAGAAAAAGTGAAAAGAAAAAAAGTTTGTTATGAGTGAGAAGAAGCATACACTGGCTCGCAGGAGAGAGACGCAGTTGCCGTGGTCTTGGCCCTTGGCGATGTGGGCCATCTCCTGCATGGGCCCGCCGTTGGAGAGTATGTCCCACTCGCTCCGGAGGCGCTCGTCCCGGAGGAAGTCGAAGAGCCTCTGCGGCGACACGGGGAGCCAAACGGAGGTGGCGGCGCTCAGCACAATCCCCGGCGGCTCGCCGGGATCATCCACGCTCTTCCGCGTCATCACCCTCACGTCCTCATCCACGTTCCCGGGATTGAGTTTGTTCCACTTGTGCACCGTGGAGGCACACACGCCGGCGCAGAAGTTGTTGGTCATTCGCTGCGCCAGCTTCACCATGCTCCGCCTTCCCCCCGCCGTTATTGCTGCACCCACCATCAAAATCATGAATTTCAAAAACAAAACATTCGCCATGTAAAAAAAGATTGATCTTTTACAATACCTATATGAAAATACCTGAATGATCTCGAGAGGGTGTTGCTGAGGACATTAAGATAGCAAGACACTCGCATTGGCGTTGAAGGGTAGCCACCCAACGCTGAGCACCGAACCCCATGCCTGAGTTCAACAGTGGTCTATAAACCTGATGAATTTGGCTCTCATCGTATTCTGCATGCTCCACCCATGTCACCTTCAAACCACATGCAACCAACCATGTCAAAATTTCATGCATGTCACAAAATATTAAAAAAAAAAAAGTACTTTTTTCTTGATTAATTAATCAAGTTCATCATGTTGACTAATTTGAATTGTATGCATAATAATATAAGGTTATGTTTGTTTGTTTATGGCGTCACTAGATGATAAAAAAAATGTGTAAAAGCAAATCTTGGAAAAGCCTGAAGACTGGGCTCAGCAACAGACATAGGTATCTCTCATTTATCTGGACAAGTACATAAAATATTGGTACTATATAAAGTCAAGGTGCAGTATTTACAGGAGCAATGGGTACTGTGAGCATCGAGATTTACCACCAAACAAAAACTCAGAGGAAACAGACAAAGTACTCAGTCTCTGGTTTTTTACTCCAAGGGTCTTCATTCAATATTATATGTAACAGCCCTATCCGATCATAGGACTGGAGCTAGTCCACATTCGATCTCGTGAATTAAATAATGCTACAAGATACTTATTATGTGGCGTCAAAGATTGGAATAGAAACATCATATGTATTGTTTATAGAATCAGAAAGTGCGTGCAAGATCATATGCCCAATTTCATACAAATGGATATCTTATTAATGAGTTCAAGATGGCATGGATTTAAGAGATGGAGATTTTTGTGAATAAATTAATGGATTGATTTGGATTTTATACCACACAGGGAATACTCTCTTCCAAAACTAACACTGTTATCTTATGAGGAATCTATACATAGATTAAAAAATTACCAGCTGATGAGTGCATGTTTTGATTAAAACACCTTTAGTACTTTATTGATAGTTGAGATGTTTATAAAATGATTAAAAATGTCAAGGAGCAGCATTCAAAGAGTCTATGGGATTGAAGATGAAACGTTGAAAACCCCACATTGGAATATAATTGTTAAATTGAGATCCTACTCTGCTGCAATGATATTATGTAAAGTTTTGAAAAAATGAAATGAATTTTGTGTGAAAATCATCACTGACAGAATAGTTATATAGAGAGTAGTCACTAGACTAGCCAAGTTACTTCGAAACAGGAGCTCTTAAAAAGCTTCGAAAAGCAAAGCCCCGTGATTCCTTGGCATGGTGTTTTGTTTCTCTTGAATATTCTGTACTTTAGCTCTTACGATCCAGTAACTTCCATGAACAAGTGTGATTAAAAACTAAAGAGAAAGATACCCACTTTGGAAGTCATAATAAATTCAATAAAAAACATGGAAGCTATTAAATACTAGTGTATAGTTTGGTAACAGTGGCTGCATGGAGAATATAAACCATTTTTGCAGTCTCAAAAAGATTAGGATTCTCAAGCAAAAAACATATTTTTTACAATCAATTTTTGTAAAATACCCTCCTTTCTTCGTAGTATAATCATTACATGCTTTTGTTTTCTTTGGACTAGGGAGTAGAGTTAGAATAGAATCACCCCACACTACAAACTAGAAAAAGTGTTTTGAATTTACCTTGGAGTAACCATTGGGCATGTCTTGCACAACACAACCAGAAGGAAGCCTCCTACAGTTGACAAAAGTTGATGCTGCTCCTGAACTTTCTCTGATGCTATCTATGGACACATCCACCACTGCCCAAACCCCTTCTGCGTGCTGCTTGCAAAACCTTAAGAAATTGACCTCACGAACAGGAACCAAAGGCGAAAGAACTTGAAGTTCAGCATGCATCTGAGCAACAAATTTAAAGGGTCAAAAACCAAAAATCTCACCCCATTTCCCTTCACCAAAGAAAAGAAAAAGAACTTGCAAGAACATAAACCAAACTTACTAATTGAAGTGCTCCATTTCTTGTTCCATTTATCCCGTTAGATATCACTTCAGTAGTGGAGGTTCTTGCAATGATACAAGGAAACATCTCTGCCCATCGATTCTGTTGAGGCAAAATGCAATTCAGTCATGCATTTTCAACATTTCATCAGCTTTTAAGTTTAGACCAAAGTTTTACGTGCTTCACACACCATTTTCTAATTAAAATCGGAGTTTAGAGAGATTAAATTTCAATTGGCTTACCGCGTCCATGAGAGTCTCAACAAGTGCCAAACTGTTAATAATGACCATTCCATTTTCCCTAGATGCTTCAGACACAAACCCATTGGGTCTCAAACCAATACAAGGAGTGAAGGTTCTCACGTACTCCTCATGGTTCATGATTTCCCTCCCACCTTCAACATTCCTCACCCAAAGAGGCTCCCCAGTTTGAGCCATCTTCACCAACTCATCCATGGCGGCCAAAGCAAGCTCGAGAAACATGGACCTCTCCATGGACCTATCAAACCCACCCACAACAGAAGTTGGTCTGGTACTCGAGGGAGACACCATAGCCAAAGGGTTGTTAGACACAGACATCGACATTCCCATTCCAAAATCTTGTCCTAAAGGCAATGTGGTGCCAATGCTGATTCCACCGAACCCGTTCCCCCCAACGCCAAGCTCCAAACTTGAATTCGGTAACGAAGAAACGGGGCGACCCAGAAACTTGCCCGTGAGTGCACACACGCGATCGAGCTCGTCCTTCAACCGCGCGTTCTCAATCCGAAGGTGCTGCTCCTCCAGCGAAATCTCGCCGATGATGGCAGGGCCACCGCAATTGGAGCACATGGGGTTCCTCATTGCGTCCCTGATAGACATGTTCTCCGCTCTCAGCTTGTCGTTCTCTTGTCTCAGCAACGTGTTCTCGTGCCGCTCCAACTGGGTCTGGTACAACCGTACGTAGAAGGCAAAAGTTTCAAACTGCATCAGAAACCTCAAAAAGGAAGAAAAGGAGTGTGAAAGTGACTTTGTGAGAGTTTGAAGCATGCCACACCTTCATTTGGGTTCTCCGGTTTTGGAACCAAAACTTCACCTGTCGAGTCTCCAAGCTCAGCCTCTTGCTGAGTTCGAGTCTTTGCTTCTCATCTGGATGAGGACACTCCTTGAACAACCTGAACCCCATTAAAAAAAATCCAAAAAATCATCCACCATTCAAATCACAAATCACATACATGTACATGTACAACGTGTTTAGGAAGTAAGAAACTGTTTCGGAACCATGGTCATAACCATTAGCTTCATAGAATTATTACATGTTAGTATGTTTAAGAGTGAAGAAGAAGAAGAAAAGGAGTGAATGGTGAGATGAAGATGAAAATGAAAATGAAAATGAAAATACGCTTCAAGTTCTTGTATCTGCTGAGGGGTGTGTCGGTGATAGCGTTTTTTCCTCGGAGGCTTGTCGGCGGCGTCTTGTTCATCGCCGGAAGCGCCGTCGATGTTGTCGCTGCCAGATCTGCTTTCATGCTCTTCCTCTCTGCTTCTTCGCAAACCGTTTGGTTCGAAGCTATTTTCGACCATTCTATTCACATCTTCTTGTCCATCTATATTGGTTTGCTGCTTTTGTTTAATTTTTTACAAACAAGAAAGGAAAAGAAATAAGGAAACACAGTACAACATGGTACCAACACGTTAGTTTTTAAAGTAAAGTAACAAGATCTCTCACAAGTGCCAGAGATAGTCCTGGGGAGTTGAACATGGATTTGGCCAGGGTTGGAGTGGTGGTGGTCACCAGGCGGGGCTGAGAGATTGCACCAAAGGGCATTCTATCGTCGTCGTTGGTGTTGGTATGGTTGGTGGTGGTAACGTTGTTGTAAGGAATATCCGAAAGGTCGTGTCTGGCTGCGCCACTACCTGATTTGTTGTCAAGAAAACCCCCAAAACTCATCAAAGAAGCCACTTTTCTCTTCAACACAAGTACCCGAACAAGCCTAAATTTTTTACCCTGAAACCCCTTGAACCCACTTCTTCTACTCCTCCCTAAGCATCGAATTGCTTCATCAGTGAGAATTTAGGCGTCAATTGGCTACCCCAGAATTTTGAAACTCAAGAAAGACTCAAAAGATGAAGTGGGTCGGTCAGAAGGAGACTTATATACTCTGGGAGAGTGATCAAAGAAGAAACTTTCAAGGTAAGGGGGGAAAGAATAGAGACAGAGAGATAGAGGAGACAAAAGGATAAAACCCCAATGTCTCAGCTTTCTCTCTGTAGCAGAAAGAAAAAAAAAAATACTGTCTTTTTCTTTTCTTCTATTATTTGTAGAGAAAGAAAGAACGGAAGCCTAGAAACCCTTATGCTATTACAGCAGCTTCCTTCTTCTTTCTCTATTCCTCTCTTAGTAGCAGTGAGCCTTTGAGAGTGGCACTTTGTGGCACAGACACAGTTGAATGGTAGCTTCAATCCATTGGCTTGGGGTTAAATGGAAAAAAGGATATAAGAACCCTACTGTCTTTGCGTGTGTGTGTGCCTCATTCTCTGCATGCTTGACTCTTGTAAAGCCTAAAAGGAAAAAGACAGAAAAAAAAATGAAAAAGATGCAGTTTTTAATTAAAGTTTTAATCAAATAACATGATTATATTTAATCTATGAAGGCTCTTAAAAAGTGACACTCTAGTTTTAATCAAAAGCTTCGTGTTTGACTTTTGTAATAGAATAACAGTATGCCACTATTATGCTAAGGAAAAGGGTGAGAGATTGAAGAAAATGAAAATGGTTATGGATTTGTACAGAAAATGATGAGAGAGAGAGAGAGAGTGTAAGGGGAAAAGGTGAAGATAAAACGTAACGTGTGGACTATTGGAAGCCTTACAAATAGATGGATCCAAAAAGGGACGGTTGACTCTTACTGTGATGGCTGATGCTATTTGCACAGTATCCCCAGAAAGCCTGTGAGTGACTGTGAAAATTGCAAAGTGGCTTTTTGATGAGCTTTTGTGAAGAAGAAAGTAAACCGAGTTATAGAATAATGATGATAGGGTCCTATGGTGTGAGTCTGTTTGGGCATGAGATCCATAAGATAGGACTCTTTCACTGAAATCTCAACCTTTCTTCACAAACCGTCCTAGGGATTCTCAATAATTGGACTAAGCTTGCTTTAATCTCTCTAAGGAGACAAACATCACACCACTTTTTAAACTTTTCTCCCTTCCTTTTTTTTTTTTCTTTTTTTTGATGAATCTCAAATTAATTCTCATCAAATTAAAAATATATATATTTTTTATTCTCTAAAACTTTTAATGTACATTGAATTTCTTTCCTTTTTTTTAGTTAAAGGTTTATTGTTTTTATTTAGGTAATTATGAAAGGAATTAATGTTGTAGTTAAAGTTATCCGGGTAAATAATAGAAATCAATGTACAAAGCGTTTTAGTGATAAAAGAAATATAAATTACAAATCGGTTTCAAAACGAAACTTTGGATCATTAATCATATGACCTAAACAATTAATTTCATTTATATGTTAACGGTGTTTATATTATTAATAATTTTTTGTTTTATTTGAAAAATTCTTTTATTTTGTTAAAATAATTTTTAAGATCTCTCATATGTTTAATTATGTTGATATTTAAAATGTTTTCTTAGATTTATAATATCTTTTTTATTTTTATATTATTAATTATTAAATTTGTATTTTTTTCGTGCGATTTTACTTAACAATCTATCGAATTGTTTTCATTTGATATTTTTTAATATTTTTATTTAGTGTTTATTTTTATCATATAAAATATTATTTTTGATATTTTTTTGTATAATTATTTTTATTTTCTATCTTATTATTAGTTTTATCACTATAATTAATTAAATAAAATTTATTTAGTATAATATAATAATTTAATATTATTGTCGTAATTTTTTTTATCCTCATAAAAAGAGGAAATATGTATATTAAATTTTAATTATTATTAGTTTAATTTTTTTATTGTGTGATTTTAATCGGTATTATAATTGTTATCGATGTATAAGAAAATGAGATTTCTTACAATTTAAAAAATTAAAGTAAACATACATTTAAAATATTTTTTAATTTAAATACTTTTTTCTTTATATTTTTTAAAATATTTTTTAATTTTATCAATTAGATAACATTAATGTTTGTAAATTTAAGGGTTAAATATGTTTTTGGTCCCTCAAGTTTCAGCGAAATTTAGAATTAGTCCCTCATCAAAACTTTTGACCAATTTAGTCATTCGTCTTTCAAAATACGTGAATTTAGTCCTTTTAACCAACTTTTGTTAAGTTTATCTGACGTTTCAAGCGCATTTCATGATAGTATTTAAATTATTTACACTGTTTGACACATTTTTGCTTCAATGTTAACTTAAATACTATCATAAAATGTGCTTGAAACGT
>Ga0099822_1006508_pt1 | contig 15206 bp, 10 predicted proteins | sample CowpeawhiteBW_FD_76839 | JGI IMG/M metagenome (GOLD analysis project Ga0099822, IMG submission 76839) | Root nodule microbial communities of legume samples collected from California USA - Cow pea white BW | ecosystem: Host-associated > Plants > Roots > Nodule | place: USA: California | collected...
TATAAAAAGAGAAGAGGACAAATGAAGAGATAGCGATATACATGTTAAGGTGACGCTTATATATAAACTATTTTATTTTTTCTCTACAAAAAAAATATATATATATATATATATATATATATATATATATATATATATATATTAAATTGTATATATAATTTTATTTTGTTAGCTCACCCTATCTGTTTGTGTTTGACGATGATCGTGTAATACGTTTGATGAGTTCAAATTTTGGCCCTCATTTAATGTTTAAATTTGGAGATTTAATTGAATTTTTGTGTTTAAAAGGATTGATTTAATTAGGATTTGTGATTATTGGATTTATTGAGTACGTAAGTTAAAAATGGCATAAAAATTGATTTTAATTGCATAAAATATTATTGGATATTCTATCGTTTGTTAATGTAGCTGAAGTTTAATTTGGGTCATTAAAAGTGTGGATTTGAAATATTCAAAGTTATAAAATAAGTTCAAAATTAGCAAATTCTGAAAAGAAATAGTCAGGAGCTAAACACACCCCAAGTTTTATTTTACACACTCCTTCTACTATAGTTAAGTAATGGTAATTTGATCGCTTAACAACACATTATCAGCGTTACACAAGAGTAGATGATGTTGCAGGTGATGTCTGTGAGGCATAGCATCGAAGAAAGGGTTAGCTGGGAAAAGTTTTTACTGGAGTTTTATCATTATTGTTTTTATGAACTCTGTAAACAATGTTTTACTGATTAGTGAATTTGGATATTGTATTGGAGCTTTATACATTATGGATTTTTTGATAACTTTCGATGTAATAAATGTTTTAAAATTTCCTACGCTTTTGGGAAGTGAAGTATAATAAATGAGGGTTTTCATCATATTTCTTAATTTTATTGTTTAAATTAGTAATATTCGACCGGGATGTTACAAACTCAACCTAATAATAAAAACTTTGTAGATTGCTTAAAATCCCAATTTAAAAATTATTTTGTTAAATGAAGTTAGTAAATGTTTAACCCCATGGCTTGTCCCAACTATATCATGAACTAGGTACAAGTATACACAATACACAGTAAGCGGCTACCAACAACCTTCAAGGACGCTTACTTTATACTAAGGAACATCTTAATATACAATAAGTGACTATTAACAACCTTCAAGGCCGGTTACCCTATACTAAGGAACACCTTAGTACATAATAAGCAACCATCAACAAACTTCAAGGCCCCTTACTGTATATTAAGGAACCCCTTAATATACAGTAAACGACCATCAACAACCTTCAAGGCTGCTTACTCTGTACTAAGGAACCCCTTAGTACATAATAAGCAGCCACCAGTAACCTTCGAGGTCGCTTACTCTGTACTACGGAACCCCTTAGTACATAGTAAGCAGCCATGAACAACCTTCAAGGCCTCTTACTCTGTACTAAGAAACCCCTTGGTACACAGTAAACAGTCATCAACACTTATATTCTTCACCCTACATTGAGGAATAAGGAAACCTCCATAAATAATACACTATGAAGTTATACGAGTAAGAGGTAATCATCCCTATCCACTCAGCTAACTATGCAGCCTAAGAGTATCCAACCCTCAGATCCCACATGTCTGGTTACTAGATATTGTATACTCAGAATCTCCCATAAAGTCTGCGGTATCCAGCCATATTGACTCATAAGTTGCCTACCATCAACTATTAAGGGTTGTTCTTGTAATTTCACGTAGTGCCACTGGATCCAAAAACAATTAAAAGAGGTATTTTGGGTCCAAAAGCCCATTCCAAGTAGGACCCACATGTAAAAAATGTATAAATAACACATTGTTCTATGCATTGTTTACGCATTAAAATATCCTCTGAATCCTTGACATCACTAGTGCTAACTTAAGCATCAAAGTGTCTTTTGCAGGCACCTATGCGTCGTCATCGGAAGCTTCCTCGGAGTAAGGAGAGACTAGTCAGTAGTCGAATACCAGAGCAACCTAGGAGACTTGTGAAGTACAAATTGGTCCTATAAGAACATGAGCATCCTTCCATCAAGTGTTATGACCAATCAAGTGTTAAACAAACACAAAAAAAGTCTTCTAGAGAGTAATTGAGCCTATAACTTCTCCCTCTGTCACAAGCACTCTAACCAACCATGTTACTACACCATTTTAACAATAGCTTTACCACAATAATACTAATTTATATCTCATTTAAAATTTGTTTTAATTTTAAAAATAATAACTAATAAAAGTGTTAGGTAAAAGTTGAACTTAAGACTTCCTCTACTAACAAGCTTTAGCTAACTTAACTTCCATATCTTTTAGTCATATTATTATAATAATAATAATTTACCTATGCAACTACACATTAATTATCTATTTTATCAATTTAATTTATTTTTTATGGTTCTTACATAAAGGCTAATCTATTGTGTATATACGTATGTGTGTGCATGTGTGTGTGTATGGTAAAGGAGGGAAGGTTGAGTAAAGTCGGGATATGGGGTCATAATCTACTATAGAAGCGTACATACATATTCATATCTATATGTGTGAGGTTAAGTAGAACCTGGGTAGAGATCATAAATCTTTTGAGAGATATGTAGGGCTTAGTAGAGTGAGGACTTATGTCATAATCTATTGAATTATTGTCGTTTACATATATATATATATATATATATATATATATATAATAAAGTTATTCAAAGGAGGAAATACTATGTTGAATGATTATTGTCTGTGTATTAAATAGGTACTCTGAAAAAAATTATCCTGGTTCTACCAAATTTCACTCATATAGAGCAAAATATTTAGGAAGTAAGAGTTGATGTAGATTCCTATGATTTGGAAGTAGTTTAAAAATGAACCTTGTCTCGCAGATGACATGAGAATTTAGCATGTCATATGAGTGGAGCTTAGATTTTTAGGTCCGGTAGAACTTGAGCAAGAGACTATAATCTATTGTTAAGGACATATGACATGTAATATCTAAGTCTCATTTAACACTCAATCTTTTGAAAGTAGATGATATATTCATTGATAAATGTTGTGCATTGTTGAATTTAGATTATGTGAAGAATATTGTTTATTTTTGTGCTTCTATATTTATTTATAAAAGTTAACTTACCCTGTGTTATATGTTGTGCTTTTGTCTAGTATGATCGTGGGATGCTGGGAGTAGACGATAGTCATATGAGGTGCAAAGTAGCGAGGGAGCTGGGAGCTATCTTATTTTGTAGAAAAAAACGTATGTATTTTTTCTATACTCTTACAGACACATTTAAAAAAATTCAAGACGGTTGTAAAAATATTAATGCGTATAGAAATTTTCTGCAATTAGTGAGACACTTTTTAGATATTCAGCTATATCATACTTATTAATTATATGATATGCTAAACAATTAGTGGCAATGTAACTCCAAGATGTGTTACGTATAATCCTTGTACAAATGAATTGCATTAAGATGTAGCTTTTTTCACGTATATATATATTAGCCAATAACAGACAAGTAGTAGAGATTTTGTTTCCTCGCATTTCGTGTACAAATTAACTAGCATAATTCCTAGCACTTGAGTTCCATTACTTTCGAGCCTAGATTCAAGTTTGAAATTAATTTTGGGCTTACTCGTAGCCCAATGTTCCCAGATACTACTAGGCACTCCCAATTTTTGTACCTCTTAGTGAGCCTAGATAAGGAAACCGTATACCTGTTCCCATTAGTGCTTACATAATCATTACTTATAATGTAGTTTAGGATTATTCACTTGTTACACAAAATACTATATTTATGAATCCTACCAATTATTTTATTGATTTTTTAATGATAAATGTTAAACCAATGTATCAAATTTTGGATAATATTTAATACAATCTTATTGCGAAGTCTAAAAGAAGTCAAAATAACAATGATTTATCTTGTGCATTCATTTAAAATTTAGAAAATAAAGGGGAAGGAGAGTTAATTTTTTAGGGGGGAAAGAAGGTAGCAATGAACTAGACCCTATTTTTTTCTTTTCATTTTTAAGGACTAAAAGCAATTGAAGGTGTTAAATAGGCATGAGATTAGAGACCACTTTTCAATAATGACAAGTGAATACATTAAAAGAATGCAAGAGGCAGGTCCATGTGTTTTTCCTCATAGTTTCATCATGACTTAGAATTTATGGTCCTACGGTTTTTGCCTTTGTTTGTCTTCACAAAATTTAGTGTTCATATTTAGTGAGAAAAAAAAAACCATGTATTCTCTTTCATGTGTGTATATAAATATAATAAGAATAAATATGGTTTTTTCTTTTAATCCCGTTTCGAAATTTTAATCCAATTTAGTCTCTTACATTTATAAATGTGTGAATTTAGTCATTTTAACAAAATTTTTGTTAACTTTATTTGACGTTTCAAATATGCTTTGTGATACCATTTGAGTTGTTTATGCTCTTTAACACATTTCTGCTTTAATTTTAGTTGAGAATCACATTTAAAATATGTTTGAAACATAAAATAAACTTAATAACTTAACACAATTAGGTTAAAAGAACTAAATTCACACATTTCTAAATATGAGAGACTAAATTGGTCCATAGTTTCAAAGAATGACTAATTTCAATTTTTAATGAAAGTTAAAGGACTAAAAATATATTTAACCCTAAATTTTATATATATATATATATATATATATATATATATATATATTTGTACTTTCTTTTTCTAAAATTATGATGTATATGTGAGGTCATGCTGTGCAGACTCAATCTCATTTGGTGGCAATGTTAATTAGATCAATCTTAATTCATTAATGATAAGATATGAATGCTTAAATAGTTCGACCAGGAAGTTTGATAGAAATATAAATACTTTTAACCCAAATGCATTCTTAATTTAAAGTCAAACACCAATCTTTTAAAATACTTTGTTTTTTTTTAACCTTTCCTTTTGTTTTTTTCTCTATCTCATAATTGATTCAAAATTATTTGTTAAAAGAAATCAATAATAATTTAAAATACCCTAGTATCCCAATTGAAATTATATATCGTAAACTATCAATTATAATTTTTTTATTGTAAATTTTAATTGTATTAAAATGTATAAATTATAAAATATACATGTATTAGAAATTTAAAATATAAAACATGTACTCTATACGACACAAGACCAAAAATATTACAAGTAAATAATTCAATCAATTGACTAAAAATCTTTCTAGTAATAACTCACTATAGTCAAATTCATCCGTTCTTTTATTATATAAGAAAGAAGTGTTAGAAACTGTATGAATCCCTCTAGACATATCAAATTGGAGTCAATTATTGAACTGTTATTGTAAAGAAACAAAGGCACTGGAGGCAGTGGTGATTCTAGATGTCTGATAGAGAAGAGAATAGGAAAAAGTGTTGTCAAATATGGGTCTTTTAATTGATTAGTAAAAGGATATTATTTATTTTTGTAAGCATCACACACTTGTAGACAAAGCAATAAATCAAAGAATAGAATTAGAAGAAGCGTTTTCTGACAAAAGATAGGGTAAGAGAGAGAGAAAACAAAAAGAGAAAGGAATATAAGGGCAGAAAACGACAAGGCAGGGAATAGTTTTCAAAGGGCGTCCTCAAAATATTGTAGGATTTTATAAGCAAAGTTTGTGAGATGAGTGCGGGCCAAATAATGAGTCCAAGGAATGTTTCACCAAAGGTCAAGATCCATGTCAACCCCACACCACAGAATGGAGGACAAAATTCACAATTACCCTCAAACCACTAACTTTACTAACTTACTACTCGAATTCTTCAATTCTTTATTTATTATTAACAAAATTTTATGTGGGTTTAGTCTCCTTAGTGAAAAATGATTTCAAGGTTTAAAAGATGTTTGCATCATTAGTAAAGGCGGGGCTTTAACGATAGTTAAAAAGATTGTCAGTGCAAAATGACTCTGAAAGTAACGGGGTGTGTGTTGAATAAAGTCTATAGACATTTGAAATTTTTTTAGCACACACTTATTACAACTAGTACAAATAATGTAAGGAGTAAGGAAGAGAAGAATGCACACAAGGATTTATATTGGTTCACCTCCACTTTAGGTTATGTCCATACCAATGAATATTAACCTCTCCAAGTTACAACAAGTATCAATCTCTCTTGGTAGCATGAGTTTATCCTCTCTAAGAACATGAGTATAAACCTCTCTAGGTATAACATCTCTTCTCCCTCTCATATATAAAAAAAATTCACAATACCACAAGGATAATCTCTCACGCAGGAGAGTCATAACAACGTTCACAATATTCACACAGTGAAGGATTTACAATAGTTTTCCTCAATCCAATATCACTCTCTAACAAGATGGATATGATAATTTGTGTTCACAAATAATTCTCTCCTTTTGTTTTATCTTTTCAATTTTGAGAATCAATTTGAAAACGTTTCAACTCTTCTTCTTTTTCTCCCTTGTTTCTCTTATTTCTTCTTCATCTTAGTCTTGATCTATATAGTTGGGCTTGTATAACTTCACTGCTGATACATAAATCTTCATATATATATATATATATATATATATATATATATATATATATATATATATCTTCAAACATTCTCTATCAGTTTTCACTTTTGAAGTTCTTTAACATTAAACAAAGTGTATTGCTTCCTATGAATTATCAATTCTTTTCTTTTTAGCCTTTCATCAATTTGAATTTCTAACATTGTAACTCTGAGGCTTTAATTAGTTGGAGATTCTCTTGCTGTCTTTAATCGTGTAGTCCTTTTCCTATCTCGTGATTGGTTGATATTCATACGAAAATATTTAGAATTATTAATCAAAGAGAAATTTGAAATACTTCCTTGTTTGGATAATTTGATATAGATCAACGTTCAGATATTTTTGAAATATAACTTCAGTAATATCTTCAACTATTGTTCGTTTCCATATTCATGTCTTCAATCATAATATATTCAAATATGTTGAGAGTTGTTACGCAATTCTCTTAATCATCAGTTTCAACATTCAAAATTTCATTAATCCATTTGCAATTGATCCAAATCACCATCTGATTAAATGTATTTCTTCCATGTCTTTCTGAACTTGATTTGCTTGATCAATTTCATACTTGTTAAGTGCTTTGACTTTTGACACGTGTAGTCATCCTTCCAATTAGGTCTTCTAATGAAAGTACTCGTCTAATAGGTGTTTCAATGTTATGCTTCGCAAGTTGACTTTGACTCCTCTAACAAATACTAGTCTAGTATCCTTTGTGAGCTCACATTGACTCATTTAACGTCTCCTGTTTACTTGCCTAAACTTGCATGAGTCAAATGCTTTGTTTCATCATATTTACTTCGTCTATTCAATATTATAGTCTGATGTTCTTATCTGACTCATCTAATGCTTTATCGCTTTGCTTGTCTAATGTTTACCTTGACTCATCTACTCCTTTGTAGAAGTTCAATGCTTTACCACTTTAGGTTGACTCGTATGGCCAACATAGTTAGCTGATACTGCATTTTTCTCTTGCAAGCTTTCAGTCATATAGTCCTTGTATTTGACTAGTTGTCTTGAGTCATCTAACACGTTCAACTTAATCCAAGTCATTTGACACTTGTTTAGAACCTGAGTCATCTGATGGCTTAATTGTTTGATCAAACCTTCCACTCGTCTACCCAATGCTTTCAACTAAGCTCTTCTAACCCTTGCTTTTTCATATGTTTGCTTCTTTCTTTGAAGCGTTACACACACGCACACACGTGCACACACATACACACACGCACACACACATACACACGAATGTATATAACCTTATCTCAATTTGTTTTATTATACATTTTGTTATCATCAGAACCTATTCAATTTGGCACACACACACACACATGTATATGAGCTTATCTCAGTTTGTTTTTATTATACGTTTTGTTACCATAGGAACCTATTCAATCTAAGACTTGGCTAATGGGGTTTCTAGTGTCTAATTCTAGCAAGGAATTTCAAAGATGGTGCTAGTATCATCAATAATATATCCATCGTTATAAGTTCAAACAATTGACGATGGGTGAATTAAACCGTCTTCATTTGGTATCAAATCAGCGGGACTAGAGGTGACATTGTTTAATTGTTCTCATTAACATTAGAGTGTAACACCTTGTTAAGATGCTACTAAAAAAATATGCAGAAATTTTTTGCATAAAAAACTTTCTTTATTTCAACAAAATAAACTTTCTAAATTAAAAGAATATCCGATGTCAAAATCATCTAACTTATACAATATTTCTAAAATAAAATTTGTTCCAAAAACATTAGAAATAAAAATCTTTCTTCCTAATGCAATCAGTATAAAGAGATAGTCAACCAGATATATCAGTATATTTCAACATATTAAAATAAATAAACAATTGATTGAAATATTAAGAAATTCTATAGAAACACGAATTTGATGATTAACTCAAACAATATTTGCAAGTTATAAAGATTGATTCCAAACAATGATTTTGTGTCAAAAAACTCAAGAAACATACAAAGATTATTAAAACCATATTTCTTCAAACTTTATATCAAAATTCAAGTTAAGAGAGATTCAAACACGAGCACACATATTTTTATACTGGGTTTTTTAAAATTGGGCTACATCTAGTTTGTCAAGGCAACATGAGCATGACTTGCACTATTTTAAAATATTTACATAATCCACAAGATTAAACTTTCAAAATATATAAGAACAAACACCAAGACTCTTGAATCCCACAAAAGGTCTCAACACGCACATCATGATCCCACTTGTAGACCTGGGAAACCACCAGGCAATAGCCAAAAACCAGAGAAAGATCAAACCTGGATGATGGCTCTCCATAGCCAGCCAAACCTCTAAATAAAACAAAAGTTGCTCCAAGAAATTCAAAGAGTCTTCATGAACTACTGCTCCAGAGAGACAACGTTTTCCAAAATTTTAGAATGATCTTGCGCTAAAAAATATCAAGTGTTATGGCTCTCTCTGAAAAACAAAAATATATAGCCTACTATTTTGCATATTCAATAGATTTATTTTTTCATTCAATTTGTTGATTTCTCTTAACTCAAGTGAAATCAACTAATTGAATTTGTAATTTATAAAACTATAGTAGCTAGTCATTTAACTTGTTAAAAACCCATTTAACAGGTTAAAAGACAACAACGAGACCCTAAACCTATATACAATGTCAAATCGTCTTCACGTAAAGCTCCAAGGTTCAAGCTTTGTGATCTTCATGTTAAACTCAAATTTAGCACACACACCAAGCTTGATCTACACACATATCTTCAAGTCTTCATATCTTCATCAATTTACCATAACTTTATCACGTCACTATGCATTGTCTTACTATATCTTCATCAAATCTTCAAGCATTAAATCATTTGTGCAAATAATAATATCACATGATAGGACATTCTCCCATAACCAAGAATTTACCTTTCCTGCACACCAACGCCTCTTGGAAAGGGCCTTTTCCCCAGTTTTCCATATCACATACAAGCAACAACTCTACTTGCTCATCAAAGCCTTAGGTAAGAGCACTCTTGCTAAGCTCATGCCAAAGCCTTATGCTTGAAAGAAACTATTTTACCGGAATCATCAAAGCCCTTTGGGTAAAAGAACTTACCTAGTTTTACGGTTACAAGAGAATCCATACACCATCACCACATACACATACATGCTTATAACATCATCGTATGATCAACCATACCTCACCATCATATCAAAACCCAAGCATTATTTCTTTTCACTTAATGATTTTAGCATATAATACACTAGATATTTTGAAAATAGTGCATGAACTAAAAATTTAAAGCAAAAATCATCATCACATAACCAAAATCATTGTAATAGTGCATGACATATTTCTCCAACTACAGACTTCCAATCGATGATCCAATGGTCAAACCAAAGAATGACATGTTATGGACCAATTGTCAAAATTTCAGTTAAATCCAATGGTTAATGAACCCAACAATACAGTTTATCAAAACTGCGCAGACTAGAAAAAAATACACATTTACTAGAGTACGAAAAACAATATCCTGCAATACTTCATGACACATTTCTTAAACTACAGACCAACAAATGATGATCACAACAGTCAAACTGAAGCACATGTTATCGATCAACTGTCAAAATTTTAGTTGAATTTAATAGTTCATGAACCGAGAAACTCAGTTTAACCAAAACTGCGCAGATAAAAAAATACACACTCACCAAAATACGAAAAAACAACGTGAAATTGCAAAATTTTATGAAATTTTAAACACACAACTTGGAAATACACCAAATAGCACTTTACCACACTAATCCACACTTAACCATTCACAAAACTTCAAACCATACCTTTCAATCTTCAATTCTAGATGCATTTCACATCACCGCAACAAAGATTCAATCAACTAATTAAACAACTACGAAGAGAAAAATACACATAATGAATTTAAATATGCACTCAAATAAGTCATGCTCTTATGAGAATTCATCTCATTTACCAATTCATACAACCAGAATGAACCAAATATTATTTTGCACTCATCAACACAAGTTATAACCTTCACAACATTGTAATTTATAGACTATACACCCAAACACAATTGTATAACTAAATTATTACCCAAACTAGCACTCATAAACAAAATTACGTCATCAAAATTTCAATAGTGAACTGCACTTGTCCCATTATCAAAATAAAATAGACCAATTTAATTATCACCTTCATCCATCATCCTTTTACAATTGCATGCACATAATCCCATCATGAATCAAACCACCTTAAACCAAATTTTCTTTCAACCACTAAAACTCTAACTTACTCTCCTTTTTCTTATTTTTTTAGTTGCCCAGTAAATTAAATAATTACCTAATTTGCACTTAAACATCCTTGAGCCTTTACTTTTTGTGCTTGTGACCAGATACAATGAATTTGCACTCAATTCCCCTCCTTCTCAGGAGTACCACAAAAATAGCTAAAAGAAAGCAATAATAATATTTATATCAAACCAAGGTTCGAACACACAACCTCAAAGTTCTAAAAAAACACTCCAAACCAAAGAGACTATCACCTTCATCTTATCATTCTCATGCACAACAAACATTAGAAACAATAAGTACACACATAAACATGTCCAATAAAATTAAAAACATAAATCACATCAAATGCACATAGTAGGAATAAAAAACATTACCTCCCAACCTTAATAGAGAGCTCTAACCAACTGTGTTACACTTTGCTTCTGTATATATTATTATTTATTATATTAAATAATAAATAATAATATGCATGCTCAACCTACCATTTTTGAAATTTATTTATTTTTCTTGGGTATTACAGTTTGGTGAGCAACAAACCACGACAACACTTAGAGGGGTGATGACTAGTGGCAGTGGCTTTGAATGGGTCAACAAATACGAGCTTCAACAATAATGAGACAAAGAATGACGAGGGAGGAAACCACTTTATCAAAATGCGGGACAAGCCCATGCAAAAGAGCCACAACCTTGGCGGCAAGAAGACTATAGAGTCTTGGTGGTATGACGACTGGCAAGCTTGAACGAGTGACCTACGACTAGCTTGAAGGAGCAACGTGTGTGGAAAAAAAGTTTTTATTTATTTTTTAAACGTAGGACTTTTAAGGATGGTTGGCTATTATATCGTCATTGTATGTATTGTCAAGACTTATAACAACAATTTCCCAATCAATTGTCATTAAAAACTTCTCAATAATCACCACCACTTCTTTTTCGACGACGATGGTCCTACAAGTGTTGTTAATTAGCATCGTGGATACCGATTTTTGAACTAGTTCATGTGTGTTTTTAGATCGTCCATTAACAAGGTCCTTTCATAAAAAAGCCAAATTTGGATATATGTTGTCCTAGGATTAGAAAAGTTTTTTTTTTTTGAAGTATGAAATAAGTTTTTTATTTCTAAAATTTAAAAAGAAAAATTATTTTAGTTCTCTCTTAATAAATAAACTCATTTTAACTTCAAAATGTTAGTTTGTAAGAGCGCCAAACTTAATTGTGTGAGTACTCATTTAACCTCAAAAATTAATTAAAGAAATCAAGTTTATCATTCAATTATATAATATAGTTTAATCAAATCTCTGTACCACATGAGCCTTTTAATAATTTTTTAATTTTAAATAAATAAAATACTTTTAGTCTTTCAAATTTATTATATAAGAGCAAAAGCGTTATTTGGAAAATCATTTATGAAATATATAGATAAAAGTGAAACTTTTACTTTTAATATGTTACCAGAATCAAACAAAGTTAATGACAAGTGAAATACACATGTGTCAAATCCAAATTTGACGCAACAAAATTTCTAATACCCGAAAAGTAAAATTGTATTTGCGCATGACCACTACAAGAAAATATTTCATTGATAATCAATTTTAGTGACCAAAAGTTATTAGTTAGTATAGTGACCAATTTAAATACCAATTTAAAAAATAAAAAATTCTTGGTTACTAAAATTGTCACTATTATAAATAAAAAATTATAATTGGTCACTAAATTGGTCATTAATTAATTAGAGACCAATTAGAAACTAAGTCATTTTGCTAGCCAAAACGTAGGTAACTAATTTTTAGTGACTGTCGCAACCTCAATCACGATGGGACGACGAATCAAAAAGAAATTAATTTGAAAAAACAAAAAGATTTGAACTCGCCACCATAGTTTATTTTGGAAAACTATGGAAAACCATACAAATAAAATAAAGTCTGCGAAAACAAAATTTAGGGTCCGGGAGTCGGTTATGCGTAGGGAAGGTATTAGCACCCTACAACGTCTGCCCAAAGGTGGTACCTTTAATTAAATTTGCAAAAGATATGTGTTTATTTAAAATATTTATTTTTTTCCAAAAGTAAGAAAATAAATTGAACAAAATATATTTTTTAAGTAAAAAAGGACCCGACAGGGTTTGACCTCGCTCCTATGTATTTTCATTCACAATGGAAAATCGGGGATCACGTAGTTCTTGATAAAACTTGATTAGAATATTTAATTTTAAAAGTTGTCTTTTCACATCTTTGAAAATAAGTGTCATGCGACCAATGACGGATCTTGACCAACATTGTTGGGGGAGCCAAAATAATACATCCAAAATTTATACATTTCATCTTCACGGCTAGCTTCCCTTTTATCACTTTAAAAAATGAATCTATTCTTTTATTCTTCATCAATATACCTATTTAAAAAAATAATACTAAACAATGATTTATCATAATCTAATAAAAAATTGAGAGACAAAAATACCAAAAGAAAATTCGATAATAATCAAACCACACTTAAAATTCAATTATAAAAAACACATAGTATAATCATTTTCTCTTCTATGTTCATAAAATAAAAAATGAATATAAAAGAGGCTCATTAAATAAATTATTAAACTAATATTTCACTATCAAGTGAGACAAAAGAGAAATACCTTCTTCTTTATTTCTTCAAGGATGGAAGGGAACATTTGAGAGATGAGAGCAAAAATAATTGATCTTTTTCTCTTCAGAAACAAAAGAAAATAGGTAAGAATGGAAGATAGAACAATTTGTAAGAAACTCAAGGCATAGACATATAAAAGAGGCTCATTAAATAAATTATTGAACTAATATTTCACTATCAAGTGAGACGAAAGAATTACCTTCTTCTTTTCTTCCTTGAGGATGGAAGAGAATAAAGGAGAAATAAGAGAAAAATATAATAGATCTTTTTCTTTTCAGAAACAAAAGAAAACAGATGAGAATGAAATATGAGAAAAAATTATGAAAAACACAACCTATAATGAAAACAAATAATAAAAAGTATTTTGATAAATCTTTTTAATCTTTATTCTTTATTATATTTGATTTTATATTTTATTATTTATTAGTATTAATTATTATGTTTATCAAAGAAATAAAATATTTGATTTAATATTTATAACAAAATAAAATCAAAATACCTAATATCTATAATAAAAAAAATCAAAATATCTTTTGTAAAAAATATTTCAAAATTTTTAGGGGGGCTATGGCCCCCTGCCATCGTAATATCGATTAGACACCAAAACAATTTTTATAATTTTTGTATTTTAAAAAGGAGTGTCGTGCAACGCGAACGGTCAATTAGACATTAAAACTATTTTTATAACTTTTGTATTTTTTAAAAAGAAGTGTCGTGCGACGTAAATGGTCGATTAGACACTAAAACTATTTTAATAACTTTCATATTTTTAAAAAAGAAGTATCGTGCGACGTGAATGGTTGATTAGACACTAAAACTAATTTTGTAATTTTTTGTATTTTAAAAAAGAAGTGTCGTGCAACGCGAGTGGTCGATTAGACACCAAAAGAAAAAAGAAAATAATTTTAAATTTTTATTTATTCTTATTTTTATCATTCTTGGAAACTATTTAATTTTTATTTAAATTTAATTTTTTTTATTATTTTAGAAAATAATGTGATTAAAATGTGATATTTAATTAGAATATGGTAAAATTGGAAATAGAAAATAGAAGTGCATAAATGAGTATGTGGGTGCAATGAAAAAAAACTATCACATAAAATAGGGGTGTATGTAACATCCCATTTAATAGATGAACCTAATTAAATGAAATATCACATATAATATAATATAAATAGCAACACCATGAAGTATATATGTATCAACCATTACAGTTATCCATGAATATACTGGAAGAAAAGACTAGGCACACCACAATGCCATGAACAAAATAAAATTTGTTCAATAGTTGCCCAAAAGCTTGCTCATAGAGCAAGAGATTACAATATAACAAAGGTCCTTCAAAACATGAGTCCAACATCAACCTATGACCATCTAAGCTGCAATATCCCCATTGTCACTCTGATCACCAGAGGTTTCCATATCTGCTCATACTAAGGAATTGGTGATCATTGCAAAAAGGAAAAACCACACAAGAAGACAAACATAAGCAACAAGGGTAAGCTAGAGTAAAATGGTTTTTATCATACAATTAAGCATGTAATTTAAAAGTCAAGAACACATCAATCCACCAAGCATGTGATAGGTATAATCGGTCGGATTCATCGGATGCTTGCACTTGTGGTGACCGCTACTGCTCTACAGAGCCATTTCCAATGGGTTTCACCCTACCACGCTGATGAGTGCGTATTTTTGCCCTCATTTAATGTTTAATTCTGGGTATTTAATTGAATTTGTGTGCTTAAAGATTGATTTAATTGGGATTTCCTATTATTGGGTTTATTGAGCATGAGATACA
>Ga0099822_1006510_pt1 | contig 15203 bp, 7 predicted proteins | sample CowpeawhiteBW_FD_76839 | JGI IMG/M metagenome (GOLD analysis project Ga0099822, IMG submission 76839) | Root nodule microbial communities of legume samples collected from California USA - Cow pea white BW | ecosystem: Host-associated > Plants > Roots > Nodule | place: USA: California | collected...
AACACCTACAAATTAAGTTTGAATTATTAGTTATAATTGAATAATTTAATATGAAAATTTAATAACTATTTTAAGTTATCTAATTAAAAACATTAACTAATAAATTAAAAGTTTAAAATATATTTTATTTGATTAAATATGACTTTAATAATAATTTATATGTATATATAAACAAATTTAAAAAATAAAAAAATTTAAAAAATTTGAAAACAAATTAAGAAAACTTAAAAAAAAAAAAAACTAGACGGGGCAGCCCGTTACGGCCCGTTAGCCCATTTTATACTGAACAGATTGTGATTATTGACCCATTTTTGTTTGATGGGCCAGTCCGGCCCAACTCGTTTTTGACGGGCCATATACGGACATGGCCAAAACGGGCTGGACTGACCCGTTTTACCACCCATAGTCATGAGTTTTGTGTTTTACATTTTGCTTTTTCGTTCAAAAGTCTTTCTTTTTCTTTTTTTTTTGTTTTAACTTTTTTTATTTTTTTATTTTCTTTACTCTCTTTCCACAATAAATATAAATATTTATATATAATTTATTAAAAGAAATTATAAATTCATGTAGATCGAATTTTATTTTAAATGAATTTTATTACCTAATTTTATGTTTATGTTATAATTTTAAAAATTTTATTTAGCAGTTAAGTTTTGTGACAAATAACTAACATTTTTATAATTTTTTATTTCTATTAAAGTTTTCCATAACTTAAAAAGTAATTAAAATATTGAAATTAATATAATAAATATAAATATTTCTGTTAGCATATTTTATTTTAATATCTTATGTAATGTTATTTTTTCAATTTTTTTAAGGAGAATTTGTTTAAAAAAAAATTAAGTTTAATATTGTTTTTACATTTATATTCAGAAATGATATTTTCTTTAAAATATTTTAAAACGTTCTAGAAATCTTATGAAGTTTTAAAATATATTTTGGGAAGCATTGGACCAATAATATTTTGCTAAGATAAGTGTAGCTACGATAAGTTAAATTAGTTTAAAATTTATGAAGTGTTTTAATTCAAAATTGAATGTCATTGTTTTTGAAGTGTTTGGTATAATGTGAATTGAATCATTGAATAAATAATTTGCTTTGTATGGTAAATATAAATTAATCTCCAAATTTTGTTGCTCAATGTCAATATATTTATAAAAATACATTTTAATCTTAATTATGCAGAACACATAATTATTTCATTTTTACGTGTTCAACAACTAAATTAGAGTAGAGTTTAAACTTATATTTCAAGATATATTTTTAATAGAGACACCTTTATTATCTACTCTGTTTTATGCCTTTTTTATTTAGTTTAAGAGAAACTTATATTATGAATAAAGTGGGTAATACTATCTTTTCTGGTATTTTAATTGAAATGCAATATTTAGTTAAATAATTCAGTTAAATAATTCAAAAACAGTTTACAACTATTTTTATTCATAAATTTTGCATATCAGTTTAAAATAGTCCAGTTTAGTTCAAAAATAGTATAGTTTTAAAAAATGGTCAGTTCATATCAGTTCAGTTTGTTGGAACCATTTTTCAGTCTAGTTCAAACAAACTAATTTTCAGTTCACTATAATTTTTAATAGCAATGTAGTTTAGTAAATTATTTTCCATTCTACATCTAACTATATAAGTAAAATTAATCAATATAATAAAAATAAATTTAACTAATATCATTGACTCAGCTATTATGATTCATTTGCTAAAATTAAATCAAGACTTCTAAATTAAGAACAAATACTAAATGTATATCTTTAATGGAGATTAACGAATAATAGTATGGAGTATATAATTACCGACTTGTTAATAGGACGAGTACGAGTATCATGATATCCAATTTGTGGATGGTCATTACCCTCTAATAATTATTAATAGATTTTATTTGAGTATTTTTTTATATTCAAGTGACCAAAATAAAATTATTAGTCAAAGAATTATTAATCATGAAATAATCATTTAAAATGTGACTTCATATATTTTTATGCTTTTTATTTAGACATAAGAAATAGGAATTATTTTACAAGAGATTCATTTTTTAAAAATTATATTTTGCTACAATTTATTTAAATTTATTTTTTAATAAGACCAAAATTATAAGTATTAATATATTAATTAGTAATATGATTTAACTTTTCTTAAAAATTATTTTTTTCATCATAATTTATATTTTAAAGATTTCTTTTGAAATAGTTTTATCTAAAATTTTTAAAAAATAAAAATAATATATGTGAATATCCCTGAATATCGAATGAAAAATGAAATGATTTTTTTTAGAGAAAATAGATACTAAATAAACAATATTTATACTCCAATAGATCTAATGATGACATCCTCAAAGAATTAATGGATTGAAAATCGTTTTTTAACAAAGTTGACAAAGTTACTAGATAGTGTAATTTTTTACTTTTTTTTTATAGAAGTTACAAAGTTAAAGTATAAAGTTTTAGTTTTTTTTTTACCAAAATGGTGTTTTGTCAAAATTTGTCAAAGTATCATTTTTTTTGACATCCCATTTAATAAAGAATTCTAATAAATAAAACATCACATATTATAATAAAATAGAGCATGCGATATAAAGTATATGAGGATTTACAATATAGTTATCTCAAAATATACTAGAAAAAGAATACCAAAGGCACAAAACAATGCCTTAAACATATCTTAAAATGTAAAACCGTTTATCAAAAGATTTGCCCAACCGAGCCAGAAATTACATAAGATCAGTTTGTTCCAAAGGTGCTAAAAAAAGAAATAACTAAAACCAACTATAAACAACATCATCTCCACCATCTGGACGATCACCATGAGTCTCCCCATCTGTTCACACCAACATTGGTGATCATCGTGAAAAGAAAAACACCAGAAGAAAACACAACACAAACAAGAAAAGGGTAAGCTAGAGAAAAATAATTTTTGACATATAAATAAGCAAGTAAATTATTAAACACAAGTAACATGTGATAGCAAACCATGACAAAACCATTGCCAATGAGTTTCACCCTATCACATACAAGGTTAGTCCATGATCATCTACAATCATTATCTTGCCAGAGACTAGGACCTCCTACTACTCTCTCCACATGAACAATCTACTATATGTGAGTCTAATTGATTCTTTAGAGTGTCAGGATGTAACCTTACTTAATTCTTAAGTCACTACACACACTACTTTATCATCAAAAGTGATTTCTCCATGAAATTCCAACATATAATCCACATGTTATCTCAAAGCATTATCATCTCATGCCAAACATGAAATACAGTCCCAAGTACTACATCATATATCATAACATTAAGGAATAAAACAACCAATCATAAAAGAGAGCAAGTAATGAAACCTGTCCCTGCACCAGTTTCGCTTAAGCTAAAAGACTTCACTTAAGCGACAAAAGTTCTCTCGCTTAAGCTAGTCATTCTCGCCAGCTCGCATAGTGGGCACTGTGAGGTTCTGCGGGTTCTCGCTTAAGCGAGACCTTCTCGCCTAAGTGAGATTTCTCGTTGCTCAAAACTGAAGCTTCTCGTCTGAGTAACAACTCGAGCAGAAGTCTAGGTGAGTTTTCTGCTATTCTTTCTTAGGTGAGGGTTGCTCATTTGAGCGAGAGCAATAGGTTTCTCACTTGCTCACACATGCAAACCTAGAAATCCATATCAAACCACAGACAATTCATTCTCATATAAACACAAACATCATCCAAGCATTTTAAACAAGAATCAAAACCAAAAACAAGCAAAATACGTCAAAAATGTTAAAATAGACTGAATCCTCACCTCGAAACTGCTACTTCTCTTGATTAGGAGAGAGCCCTTGGTGGAGAGGAATACCACAACCCTAAAACAGACTAAGAAGGTGAAAAACATGATCACATGGATGAAAATAAGGCTTCAATGAAGATCCCAAGATTGAACCAAAGACAACCAAATTGGAAAAAGGAGAAAGAAATAGATATTTGGGACTCACTTACATGAAGGGAACGAAAGTTCTGCTTGTTTCGACAAGAACTCCACTATAATCTCAATCTTAGCCTATGTTTGAATGAGTGGAAGCAACTGAGTTAAAGAGGTAAAAAACAGAAGCTGTGAAGAATAAAGAAAGTTGGAAGAAGACAACTAAAGTGGAAAAGGATTTATGAAAATGAGAAAACAAGTGGCTGGCTTGGACGCTTTAATAAAATGGGGCTAAAACTTTAAAATAGAAAGAGTCCTTTATAATTTTCCTTCATGAATATAACTATGATATTATATTTGTCAATTTTAACAGGTTATCACCCCAACTTCTCTGCATACAAAAACACGAGAGCCATAATGTTCCTCACAAAACCAAAATCAGTAAGACAAAATGACATTATTAGGAATAATCAACCAATCTTGGATCTGCACTAAAGGAGTCAATAGAAACACTAATTCGTATGCATCATCATATTGAAACATTCTCAAACATTTCCTCAATATTGGGACTTGGCCACCTCATAAAACATAAGAACAAATCAGGGTTATGATTCCGAATAATGTATCATGTGTCTTATACATGAAACAATGAATCACTTGTGTTGTATACAAAGAACAAATCAGGCTTTGTGACTGTGAACAAGTTCATACGTACATGCCAGGTTCACGATTTAAGAAAGAAACTCTTTAATCTTGAAACCCATTCATAATCCTCAATCATTATAGGTTGGAAAAGAAAACCAACAAATCAAGGAAAAAAAGTGAATGAGAAAATAGAAAAACAAGTGAAGAATATAAAACACGTGAAAGTATTGAGGAAGCAATTTAAGAAAGATAAAGATTCTCTCATACAATGTTCCAAACTAAATTATTTTGTTTATCCATATGTTTTGAATGTTGAATTATTGGAATCCTTGGCCATCCCACACGTCATGAAGCACATGACAAAAACCCTTCAACATGGGTTGAATTAGTTGCTGTGGTTCCCTCCTTTCATTTCCAAACGTAGCAATCACATTATTTAGTTTCTCTTATTCGTGTAAACCACACCACATCACACAAAATAAACACTGCCTCTTTTTGTGCTCCTTCCGACTCTCATTTTTCAATCTGTCACTTTCTCTCTTTGCACCCTCATAATCATAACATAAATATCTTAACTGGAGAAACCTCATCCTTTTGGTCATTTCACACTTTAAGGTAGCCATAAGAAACACGAATAACCAACTTTATTAGATATTATTATTCTATTAAAATAAGTTTCTACAAATATTTTAAAATTTTTAAAAACTAATTATTCTATTAAAAAAGTACTTTTTTCTTATAGACTATGAGGGTATAGAGAACTAAGAAGTAGTTCAAACTCTCAAAGATCATCCAAGAACTCTGCATAATAAATTTGGAAACCTGCATAAACTAAATGCTTTTCCCTCGGAACATAAAATGAAAAGATGTGCATGTAAATGCATCACTGTTTTGATTCAAATATTCAGAAACATTGAATTTGTCCAAAAGTGTCTGTCATCACAAAATAGAGGAGGGATTGTTTGTAAGAGTAAAAACCCCTGCATGTTTATGAATGTGTCAAAGAATAGGTTTCTGAGAAAACACAAAGGGCTTGATATCATGATTACGAAAGCTACAACCTTCATCATGATGCCAGATGAAGAATAGAAACTCAAATGAAGAAGATAAGCTCAGAAGGTCAGGAACAATAGCTTAGAAAGTTGGTCCCTCAACCAGAATTTTGGCACATCACTGGTTTATTGAACCCTGAAGATCTCTGACAGGAGCCTTTAAACAAACATTTTGGAGTCATGACACACCTCAAAATGGAGGAACCAAAGTATCTACACAAGAAGAATCATTTGAAGCTCTAAGATTTACTTTCTGAATGAATTTGAGACCATCTCATCATCCAAAGAAGTTTGTTTGGAGTTAAAAAGAACATGTGAATGAAAATACGATTTTTATCAAGCAACACATGTGACAATTAGAAAGAATAATCATAACGTTTCTTGAATCCTTGGTCAAAAGGAACCTTGAAAAGTTAATAGGATTTCATAATTGAACAATTTTTTGGTTTCTGGCGGAAGAAATGAAGTCCTCAAAGGGCTTTCATATCAGTGTTTCAGCAACAATTAGAAGGAGGAACACCAAATCCTCAAAAAGTGTAAGTTTTGTGAGTAAACAATACTAGAAATAACTTTACAACTGAAAACTCAAAATTCAAATTTTAAATCCAAGTCACCTTCAATCCTCAAGAAAAATTCTTTGCCTATGCAATTACACGCTAAAATGAAGTTACTCATTGTGAGATTGAAGAATTTGATCTCAAGAGTTCATTTTCCTCGGCTACTTTTGTTTTCTAACCTTATACATCTTTGTCCTTGTTATCCTAGTATTCGTATTTGAATCCCTCTTAGGGGGTGTCCCCAAAATAAGAACAAAATCTGTTAAATTAGTTTTCTTATACGGTTTTATGCGTATCATTTTTAATTTCTTTTAGTTTCTACGCTATTTTTTGTTTTTCTTAAATTTCTCTCTCATGAATTAAAAATGTTAAGAAAAATTATATACGTAGAAACTAAAAAAGATATTTTTCAAATATATTAACTAAAAGAAACGTAAATTAATAATTAAACTAAAAGATATTCAATTTCTTATAACTAGCATCCCAAATGCTAACTATTAATTAAATACTTAATTTTGCTAACAAAATACTTATTGTCAAAACATAAAACAAACTTCACAAACTTTATATAACATCTCTCATAATATATTCTTTCTTTGTAATTTCTTCAATTTCCAACATTATTTACTCAAATGGTGTTATAATAAAACAATAACTATATATAATATTTAATTATATTTTTAATATATATGAAACTCAATCATAACAACCAAACTATAAAACAAAATATATTAAAGATAAATTAACATAACAAAAACAAGAATATGAGATATACAATGTGGAGTTTATATATTTATAAACCCATTCATTGTTTTAACAAAAAATTGTAGTCACATAAACATTTTCAAATACATTTATTACTTTAGTGAGATTACCAAAGAATCATAAGACATGAAAACTTTCTAATGATTAGTATTGATTAAGTTTACATGAGATTAATACTTGACTTATAATCAAAGCTTATTTAAAATCAATGGTAACTCATATGGTGTGAAACCTTAATCTACACAACTTATGTTGATAGAGGATTATCCCAAGATTCAATAGAAGAAGAACTTAAAGATGAACCTTTACAATTTAAAGGACCTATGACAAGGATAAGGAGAAAGAGATAGGAAGATCAAATATATTCAAGACTCTTGATGCTATATACAATTGGAAATTCAAAGGATATGAAGATCATGGATTGGAGCACATTTGAAGGATAATTTTTAGAAAAATTAGTTTATGTTTTTAGACATTGAGTTTTCTTTTAGAAATTAGTTATGTTCTATGTTTTTGGACTTTGGGACTTTCCTTTATAAATTAGTTTATGTTTTTATGTTTTTGGGCTTGGGCCTTTTTGTAGGGTTCTCAGATTTTCTTAAACTTATGTACCTATATATAGAGGTACCAAAACCTAATGTAGATACTTTGAGTCATATATTGAATTTGATTTAATTAAAGAAAGGATTCTTTTTCTTCTTGGCTTAAACATCTGGTTCTTACCAAAGATTAATATCTTTGTGACGAATCTTCACTTGACTTATCAATCTGCTAGATTGTGGCGTCATCCATCTCTGTCTTATTCTACATTCTTCTCTAATTTATTTGTGTCATGTCTCTTGAGGATTCACATTTAGAAACTATCGTACTCTTTCATGGATAGGATCGTATCATATGTTATTAGTGAAACTTAAGTATCTCATTTTTATAATGGTTTCATAACTGGATATCATAAAAGTATGTCAGATTACCGCATAGGTAAACTATTTATACACTACCATCTATGTTAGACCCACAAAACCTAATAGATCCGGACGATCTTATAAAAATAGTCTAGTCCATACAACCTTGCTCAATCTTGATAAGATGATCCTCTTTTTTTTATCATAACAATAACAATAAGTTTTGATTACCTAAACAAATCATTATACAACCATTTGCTCACTAAAATGTCAAACATTAGACCACATGCATTTCAACCAGCCTCAGACAATTGTTTCATAAGAAGCTTCATGAATTGAAGTCTCAAATTTAACTTGAATTTATTATACCATATAGTGTGAACAAAAGTTAACTCATGAATCCCAATGAAGATGTTGACGCAAAAGACCAATTTTTTTTCTTTCTAAAATTGTATGCTAAAATTATTTTTTTCAATACAAAAAAAAGGATGTGGAGAATAAAATGTACTTTATGACTAACAATTTGGATACCACAAATTATGTTGTCGACTAACAGACTACCAACCCTTGTTAAAGTTCTAGCATAAGAAAAAAAAATATATGAACATAATCTTCAATGGCCTTATTCAAAACATTTATAAATATAAATTTCACCATGTAGAAACAACTAAAGATCTTATGTAGACTCACAATGTGTTACACATAGGGGTGTCAAAATGGGCCAGCCCGGCCCGTTTTGGCCCGGCCCGTTTTTGGTCCGTATTAAACGGGCCGGGCCAGGCTGGCCCGACATGGTAAAACGGGTTGCGTTTCTGAGCCCGGCTGGCGGGCCAGCCCGCTAGTTTTTTCTCATTTGTATAATTTGTGGCCCAATCAGATTTTAATTTTTTTCATTTCAAATTTAGTTGACTGAATAATGTCCCAAACAAGAAAATTATCACAACACAAACAGCCTTGCAATGGAACCAGAACGCTACGAAGTTGAAATGGAACCAGAACGCCGTGGGTGGAGGAGAAGTGAGCGCAGAGAAGAGTCGAGAAGAAGAGACGTAATCGCAGAGTGTGTGAGGTGTCTCGGCGCAGAGTGTGTGTGAGGGAGGGATACTGAAAAAATATGCACGTGCTGTTTTTTTTATTAAGTGATACGGCCCGCGGGCCGGCCCGTTTTGGCCCGCGGGTTGGCCCGACGGGCCAGCGGGCTTGACGGGTCGGGCTGTCTCGGGTTGACGGGCTGAATTTCTGGACCCGGCCCATGTATTTACTGACCGGCTAGCGGGCCGACCCGTCGGGCCTGGCCCATTTTACCATCCCTAGTTACACATGTGGTATTGCTTCTCAATTTTTTAAGTGCTAGGTTAGTAGAACATCTGATCGATAAAAAACCAAGAGTGTACTATACTTGTAAATCCTTCACATTTTTTTAAGTTCTCTTTAGAAGGAGTGTTCATATTTCATATCCTTTCTTGGAGAGTTTTCCATGTATCTTTAAAGAACTTTTTTTTTTTAGACAATAAAGTACTTGAGAAAGCCAAAAGTGATTTAAGGAAAAAAAATCATTGCCTTCTTTATCTCAATGAGAGATGAGTTTAGAAATGAATTTGCCTATCAATAACTTTTAACTATGGTAGAACATTTTAAGAGTTTCATAAAGGAGAACTAGAAATAACTCAAATTGGAGTGGATCAATATATATAATAAAGAAAGCCTTATTCTTGAAGTTCCTTTTCTCTTTCTCCATTAGATTCTTTTTTTCAATCATATTTACATCACATTGCATGTTTCCATGTATCTATAAACAATTTCTTTCTTTGTTGTAGTCAACAATGATAGTAATAAAATACTTAAGAAAATCCAAAGTGGCTTAGTGAAAATATTACTTATGTATTTTTTATTTGAAGGGAAGATGAAAGGAATAGCTAAGAGCGACTTTGTGTACTCGTGTAAGTCAAAAGTGACAACGAAAAATACATGTGTAATCTTTTGATTATAGTAAAACCCTTTAAGAGTTTCTTATGGAGAGTTGGAAGTAACTCAATTACATCAAATGGTATAAAAAAAGCAAGTTTCACGCCCTTTTTTATTACACGCTTATCTATGTCATATTATAATTTTACAAATTTTATGAAAACATCTCGAACTTTGTTTTTTCGAATAATAAACAATTTCATTAGATTGACTACTCATAACTTATTTCGAATAATAAACAATTTCATTTGAAGTTATATTCAACTTTTATCAATCACTAACTTGTCCTTTTTCAATATTAATCAATTTAGTCTAAATATATCATAATTAAAATTATTTCATGTACCTGCCAAGGATCCGACGTTGGAAGGACGAGGGGAATAGGATGGTTAGCATCGTTTAAAAGTCGACCAAATACTGAAGTTGTCTAGGTAAGAAGATTAATATTGTATCAAAGTTGATCAAATGTTGAAGGTGCACCAGGAAGGGGATTGACGTCGTCTTAAAGTCGATTAGTATATGGGAAGATTGGGGTTGCCATGGAGCCGACATGAGGCTAAAGGGGTATTAGTTTCTTGTAATATTGACTTAATATCTCAGGTGCGTGGGAAGGAAGAAGGTGAGGAGCAACTGCTGTCTCCGTATAACCGAGGTTATTACAGTAGGATAGATGTTGGTGATGTATCGTGTGTCGTCTGTGGACCGACTTATCAGTATTAATTTGTATTTGGATGAACAAAAGCACGGAGAAATAGAATTTTTTATTATGATAGGTGATTATGAGATGTATAATGTCAAGTATTATTTAAGAAAATATTCTAGTTATTATTTAGGAGGACATTTTGGATTATTTTTAATGTTGTTATCATGCATTAACTGATTATGTATATTTATTAAATATTTGTAACTGATTTACGATTTACTCTATTATAAATAAGAATGTTACTCCCATGGTCAAGGAACAAATTTTTTTGACCTAACCACATCCTAAACTAAGGTTAAAGATATTTCCTTCTTTTTGTTTTTGGTTAAAAATTATTCGGCACTTTTCTTGACCAGAACATTTCATTCAATATTTATTATTATGTTTTTACATCAAAGTTATAGTGAAGTCATATAACAATTCATTACTTAAACACATATCAACATTACTTAAGTAAGATATCCTTGCTTAAACAACATTCTTCTAGAAGAAGAGAACTAATTATTAATTAGTCCTCTTTGAGTGAATATACTCTAGAGGGAGAATTAATTTGTCTCTTCCTCACTTAAACTATTGATTATCACTTGAGCATTGAACAATATGGCTTAAGTGATGTTTGAACACTTGAATAAAGAACTTTTAGCACACAATTAAATGTTCATCACTTCAATATCAATTGAACAACCAACTCATTTTTGAGTGATATATGCATATATCAATAAACTATAAACAAGTTTTGTACCAAAAATCACTATTTCAATTCAAAATATTTTTTTTATCATTTTGATTCAAAAGTAAACTTGTTTTAGTATAATTTGATTTTGATTCTAAAAATTCTTAAAACATGGAGAACTAGCTTCATATCATTAAGACCATTTATGATCTGTACATCTTCATCTATTTGAATTTCTACAAATCTTATGATGGTTAACATTTAATCTACAAAAAAGGTTCATCAACTCCATATAAGATCAATCATTCAATCGAAACCAAACAATCTAACTACAATTCATATGAATTCACTTTATATTTACCCAAAATTTTGGTTAGCAGTAAATTAAATTCTCTCTTAGAAAATCTAAACTAGGGTCAATACTCACCAATTCCCATTACAATTTAAAAATAAATGAAACTTAATAACTCAAGTTATTCCTTTACTTGAAGTAGCCTTGATTCCCAAATCCAAACCCTATAAAAAAGGACGAATTATGGATACTGAAAAACCTTTTAAATAGGTCTTAGAAAGTTAAACCTAACAAGCAAAAGTATCATAAAAAAACTCATGTCACAAAAATACTTCTCTCAACATATTTGTATGCATTCCAAAAAATGGGAGTTCTCTTCAAATTCCACATACAAAGAGAACAGAGTAGAAAAGGTTAAAATTTGAAGACAAATAAAAAACTTAATCGAAGTTTTCATGAAAACTCTCACATAGATAATAAAGAAAAATCAGATGATTTAATTTTAAAGAGATAATAGTTTTTAAAGAAATAAAAAAAATATTTAAGTTTGTATAATAACCATAAAACTTTTTAACCTCAAATATTATTACTATTTTTCTTTACTTTTAAAACCTTCTCGTCTTAAACTTTTAAAAATTCATTCTTACATCATAGTTATGTTTTTTTTTCCCCTAAGCTAGTGGGGTGGTTGAATTAATGTGAGAGTATTTTATATTGTCATGTGCTATAAGTTGGAATCACTATTATAGAAAATAAAGTACCTTGGAGTTGCTATAATTAAGGGTGAGCATAAGCTGAAGTTCGACTCATATTCAAACAATATAATAGGAGGAAAATGGAGTTTTGGGTGGATTTGGAAGAGTTTTTAAATTTAATCTGGGATTAAAAATAGTTTATCACAATCTATTTGGATATATTCGATTTTGAATTTTTTAAGTGTACCCAAAACGTTGAGATAAAAGCCCTGATTGGTAAATGTGTTTTGAGATGAAATTAAAAAAATAAAACAATTGTAAACGATAATATTTAAAGAGATGTTGTTGATCCTTAACTTCTACAAAAATTGGAATTAGTCAATCTTCAAAATTTTATCCGAATTTAGTTCTTCAACTTTAGAAATTCATGAATTTAGTCTTTTTAACTAATTTTTGTTAAGTTGATTTAACATTTCAAACACGTTTTTCAGCTAACATTGAAATAAAAATGTGTCAAACAGTATAAACAACTCAAATGTTATCATGAAACACGTTTGAAACGTCAAATCAACTTAACAAAATTTGATTAAAATGACTAAATACATATATTTCTATAGTTAGAGGACTAAATTGGACAAAATTTTTAAAATGAAATTAATTTCAATTTTGACTGAAACATAATAAATAAAAACATATTTAATCCCTATTTAAATACATACACTCACACATCATCCATAATATATTCAAGTAAAATTTTATTTTTTACAAATATAAAAATTTATTTTGTTCTATGACTATTTTACTTTGTCGATGTTAAATAGTCATGAAATGATATTAAATAATTTGTTTTCTTTTAAAAATGAATTTTCATTTTAAGCATGGAAAAAGTTAATTTGACATTACTATTCACAAATAACTATCAACACCAAATTTTCTTAATAAAATATTATTATTTAAATAAAATATTAATTTATGCGAATGAAATCGGTATCAAATTATCACCGACCATTTAAAACTTTTGTTAGTCAAATTTAAAGAGTGAATTATTTGGATAAAAGTAAGTAATAAGATAAATGAATGAATTGCCACAAAAAGGAGTTGAACACGAAAAGCAAATAGAAGAAATGAATGGATATATTTATTTTTAAAGTTTAAAGATAAAAATATATCAAAATCTTAACAAATTTTAATTTTTGTTCAAATTTTTTGAACTAGAAATATATTTACCAATTTTTTTACATCCATTTTCATTCAATATGCATTGGAATTGAAACTTTGAGCAACTTGGAATAATTTTCTTGGGAGCAAGCGTGCGACCACCATTGTCTCTGCTATTTGGGAAGTCTTCAACTACCTCCACTATACTTTTTTGTTGCTTTTGAAGCATTATCATCCTCTATTTCAACTTTTGTAGAATTTTTTTTTTCATTTTTTTAGTTTAATTGTGTACATACTCACTTCGAGTATTCATAGTCGTTTTTTCATAAAATTCTAATTACAAATTCAAAGTTTTTCAAGACCAATAAGAGAAATTGTTATGGTGTTCAAAATAGATCAATCCTTTTCAAAGTTGATTCAATTATTGATTGAAAATTAATAAATCTTAAGTTCTTTCACAAATTCAAATTAATAAAGCATTAATTAATTCTAAAAAATCATGTAAAAAGTTAAGAATTTTGTATAAATTTTAATATCTTATTTTTAGCGAAATCTTGAATGTAACTCAAAAGAAAGCAAATTAAATAAAGTATGAATCTTTTATTAAGAATATAATAGAATTAAATTAAGCAAATACTTAACTTTTAGATAAAAACATAAATTTCAAGAAATTAAGAAATGGTATAAAGAAAGAATCTAAATTATTATTGCATCAGAACTTTAAAAATCATTATGAATTATACTAGAGATCAGTCCATATTCAATATTCAATGTTGGATGAAAAAAAAAAAACTAAAATTGTAAAGGAAGAAGAAGGAAATGGAAAAGAGAAAAGGAGATAAAGCAAATATTTTTTCAAATATTAAAATTGTGAAAAGAACAATGAGAGAGTTGTTTCTGAAAGAGAAATTACCCCTATTTACATGAATCCATAATTGATCAAATGAAAAATGATTCTTGGGCTTGATCAACTAGTATCAAACCCAAACCCAATAGTACAAATCTGAAAAAAAAAAAAAGAGAGTTGTATGTGAGTTAAATTTTGTAGTACAAATTCAATTTTTAAATATTCCTGATTCTACCATGAAAATAGTATCGTGTAATATATCAAATTAAAATCTTAGATCTTAGCTTTAAATGTCGTTGGAATCACCAAAAGCTTCCACCTACAACTCCAGGTATACAAAAACAAGATGAATAAGTCAATATGCTTAAAATCTAAAATTAAATCATTATTACAATTAAAATCTGAATAATCCAATTAGGTTAATATAATGGATTTCATCATGAATACTGTAAAATAAACCTAAGGTTAAAGATGCTAAATGTAAATAAAAATATGCTAAAATATAAATTGCATTGATTAAAGAACAAAATTAATTAAGGTACAAATATATATTTTAACTAATATATTCAATTTCTGATTTTTACACATTAATTAAGAACAATAGTTTTTTTTATTAAGAAAAATAGTAAACATATTTTTTATATTTATTTTACTATGATAGTTTTATTGTTGGATCTCTAAAAGTCTCGATGCCTTCTCAATTCCTTCTTACTATTGTTCGCGACTCAAGCAACAAGAGAAATTGCTTTGAATTATAAAGAAATTAATTCTACTAATTAATTATAAAGAAATTTGATTTTACTTATGGAACAATGGTTGAATGTTATTAATATCAAAATCGTGCATTGGATTAATTTAAATTAAGTAAATATTATGACAAATATAATTAGCATAAATTTTGTGATGATAAAATTGATATATATATATATATATATATATATATATATATATATATATATATATATATATATATAAATAAATATAAAAAATAAATATAAATATATATATATATATATATATATATATATGTAAGTGTGTATAATAAATATATATAT
>Ga0099822_1006511_pt1 | contig 15202 bp, 8 predicted proteins | sample CowpeawhiteBW_FD_76839 | JGI IMG/M metagenome (GOLD analysis project Ga0099822, IMG submission 76839) | Root nodule microbial communities of legume samples collected from California USA - Cow pea white BW | ecosystem: Host-associated > Plants > Roots > Nodule | place: USA: California | collected...
AAAAAACACAATCTCTCAAAATATATAAATATATATAATAAAATATAAAAACAAAAATATATATATATATATATATATATATATATATATATATATTCATAATTATTGATGTTTCAACTTTAATTTACACAATTCTTATAAATTACAACCAAAGGTGGTTTTGGAATTGTGCATGTCCCTACCCGGCCCAAATACTTTGGGTATTCCTCTTGACCCAAATATTCTGGGTATTCGATCTTATGTACCTACTCGACCAACCCGACCCAGTCGTCATTGCGACTACCATAGCCGGAGGATCTATAAAGTCCTCATCGATCAAGGTCGATGTCATCATGTAATGGTCAACCTTTCAAAAACTTGACGTCCCTACCACTTACATCTAGTGTTACCCAACCTACTTTTTGACCCTTACCCTAACCCATTTTAAGAAAAGCTTTACAATTGAGACTTTGTGTGACCCATCATTTAGTGAATCAATAAAATGGTAGCTTATTCGAGAGTGGGTTGGAACTGACCCATGGGTCATGGATCAAATTGACATCTCTATTCTATTAGAGAGGGAGTAAGTAGTTGTAGAATTTCAATTTCCTCTTTTTGTAGTAAATTTCAAATTTAATTATTTTAGTTATTTGAAATACTTCATAAAATTCCTAAATTTTTAGTTTTCTCATCCAAATAACTCATTTAGCTTTTAAAAATTTTAAAATTCACCAAATAAATGACTAACTCTCTTAAGTAACCACATCCAAGCATACTATGAAGCATTTTGAAGAAATTTGTGACGAGACAAATCTTGCTAGTTCATCTAGGTTTTTGTGTGTATACAATGGTGGCAATCATGCTTGTACCAGAGACTTCCTGCAAACTATCTAAATTCATCGATCCAAGAGTTTTATATAGCCAATGCATCTCGACAGGGATAAAGTGGCATGAAAATGCATTCCTAAAACAAATCAAGCATCACATACGGGCAATACATTCATGTTTTCCTTTTATATGAAGCCACACTAGCTATGTATAAAAGTTAAAGCAAGAAACTGTCCAACACACTCTTCCCAACCAACAATACAGAAAATCCCATCAACTAAAATTGATAGAAAACCACAAAAATTATGAATGAACTTCATTAAACAACAAGGAGTCATTCAATTTTGCAGTATAGATAAGTTAAATCAATTACAAAACTAGTTAAGTGATTAGTTGTCATACAAGCCTCCTAATCCTATGTGAACACTCACTGTACTCATTCTAATGCAATTTTCTTTTTCCAGTTGATAACATTTTCTCCATTTCTCTCTTCTAGTTCAACCATGGATTCTAACACACAATTCAACGTAACCCAGAACTAACATTACTCTTTTCTTCTATGAAAAACATTACTTTCTTTTCTTCTATCAAAACCTTACCAAACGAAACAAATTCAGACAGCAAGCAGCAGAACGGCCACAACCACAAGAAGACAAAGAAGTAGAACAAACAAATAGAATCATGGCCGTTTTAATTCATTTAATTGGTATTGATTGGAAAATCCAAAACTATAAGCATGAGAAAGTAACAAAGAACAAAGCACCAAATTTTCTATCTACACATTATACATACCTACATGACTTTTTATCCATGAAAAGAAGCTGTGAGAAATTCAGCAAGAGACCCAATTCTTGTGAGTGCTAATGAGTGCAGACAAAAGCCCTGCGGAAGCCATGAAAACCGGTTTCGAAAACGGTCCATTCCCATCCAAAATATCGTCCACAGCCATAACCGCATCGGCCAAATCCTGAACAACCGAAAGCCTCTTCATTATTTTCTTCTCTCTCAACTTCCGCAACCGGTAATCTTCTTCCACGCACCCAACCCCTCTCAAGCGCGAGATCTCCACGCTCGACGCCAGACACGACTCCTCCTCAGCAATAGTGTTTAAATCGGTGAGTTTGAGCGCCACGCTCCCGATATACCCGACGAGCTCCGCCCACGCGCTCACTTTCTGGAACGCGCGCGCGTGTTTGGGATCGATGAGGCCGGATTTCGCGAGCCAGACGAACTGCTCGACGAAGTAGTAGAAGCCTTCGCCGCCGTAGGCGAGGAGGGTGAAGAGGAGGTGGCGGTTGGAGTGGACGTGGGAGGCTCGGAGAGCGTTTAGGTCTTGGACGAATTTGCCGAGTCGGAAGGCCTTGCGGCTGACGCCGACGCTGGATTCGAAGGATTTGAGGCGGTGGTTGAGGGCGGGGTTGTCGGAGGATTGAAGGAGCGACGAGGCGAGGATGAGCTTGGTGGCGTAACGGGAAATCTTGAGGAGCTTGTCAACGCCGTCGCGCTTCGCGAGGTAGGCTTCGACGTGGTTCAATAGGTCTCGGTGGTGTTGTTCCTTCGACGGTGGTGGCTTGCTAGGGTTAGGGTTTGGCGCTGGTGATGTGGAAGGTTTGGGATCGGAATCCATGACAATCGATTCGGGGCGGTGGAAGGTGTTGCCGCCGGAAGAAATAGGTGGTGGCGGTAGCGGTGGTGGTGCTGCAACTTCAAGTGCCTCCGTTGTGATTAGAACAAGTAACAAAAAGTAATGTTAAATGGAACCAATAAATGAAAAAGAAAAAATCGATTTTTCCTTTAAGAAAATCCTTTTTTGGTAAAATTTCTTAGGTATGGAAAATGAATGACATTGTAATTACAGTATATTTGGATTGTATAAAAGTTTAAATTATGTGCATGACAACAAATATAAAAAACATTGCATGAAAAAACTGTGGCTAGACTAAAGAAATTAGTGAATTAAATTACAAGTTCCAAAAGTGCACAGAACAAAGGATGATTGACGTAAAAAAAAATTAACACAAGAAACTTATCGTGATATTTTAAAAATTTAATTAGTTGTTTAGTTTCGTGTTTAAGTTAAAGTTAAGGTAGAGCTCTTACTCTATTTAATATATTAGTTTGGTTAATTTTGATTTTTTTTTATTTTTTATTTAATTTAATTTTTTAATTTGTTAAAAAATTTAATCTAATTTTTTTAACTTCTTAAACATTTTGATTTAAAAAAAAACATATCGTGGTGTAACGTGTTAATTTATGAAATTTTAAATATTTCAAATGTTTTTCACATAGGTCATTTTCATGTGTTGGTTATTTCTAATTTAGTTTCTTCATTTGAAATTTTGATTACATTTTCTTTTTATTTTTTATACAATTTAAATTTGTTATCTTTTATTTGACACAAAGTAGTAATTAAACCGTTAGAATTTATTATTATTATTATTATTTATACATCAAATCATTCTTTAAATATTTAAATTATTTTATTTTTTCATATTTTTTTCATTTATAATATTGTATTGTCGTAAAAAATAAAATAACATTAATATATGAGTGAAATAATTTAATGTATAAATTTTAAAAAGTTATCTTAACATGTATATATAAATTGTGATTAAGCTTAATTATTAATTTGGTCCCAATTTTCAAATAACAAAATTAGATGGTTTAAAGAAATGGAGGGACTAATTTGAATTAAAATTAATAACTACGGTTATACGTTACACAATCATGACTTGACACGTGATCATTTATGTTTTTTTGTTGATATATATAAAGAAATTAAAATTCACAGATTGACACGTGGCACGACTATTACCTTACACATAGTAATTTGTATATTTTTTTACAATTAAAAGAAAATAAAAAAATAAAAATTAAATTAAAAATTTCACAAATTGACATATGATAATCAACTTAACGAAAAATAATCAAATTAAACCTTTTTAAAAAATTAAAATATCTAATTAAACCAAAAAGTTACAAGAAATCAAATGAACCAAACTAACACGTTAGATAACTAGATCATTAATTAAGCTTGTTTTAAACTATAGAAATTGGGAAACTACAACTTTTAAAGTGCAAAATGAGTTAAAGTTTATATGAAAAATTAAGAATATAAATGTTTTGACAAAAAAAACCTTCTTAAAATCATTTAACTTACATGAAATGGATATCCTAAATAATCATTTAAATTTGACTTAAATTTAGGTATATTTCGTTTGACTTAGATTTGGATTAATTCAACAAAGAATAGAATTTGATTCAATTTAGTGTATGTTTGGTTTTACTTGGAAAACATCCAAAATCAATTCATGTTAATAAATTGTTTGGAGATACTCAAAATCAATTTCTAAAATCAATTGTAATGGAAAATTCACATAAAAAAGAAATAACTTTTTATAGCTTATCCATCAATCAAAATTGATTTTGTCCACACATCAAATAGAATCAATTTTCTCATAGTGTTTTCAAATATACCCTTAAATCCATACTAACCCAATTTGATTTGAATTGAGAACGACTTTATTTCACTTTAGTTTGATGAACTCAATCCAATATTGTACTCAATTCTACTTTATTAACGTTTGATTCAATATAGTATTTCATAATTTTAAATAAAGTAGACATGACTTAATTTTAGATTTTTTTATATCCAAAATAATATATCATTGCATCTAATCTAAATCCATTTAAATAATATTAATTTAATTTAAAAATTTGAATTTTTCATCTACTTTAGATAGAAGGCAATTATATTTAAATAAAAAAATTATAATAATTATGATTGATGCAATTAAGATATACTTCCACCGGGTGGTCTTATTTTATAAGGTAATATTGATTTGATTATGAAATTCAAATATCAAGTCCCTTGTATTACCAATTTTGAAAATATAGTGAGAAATTTGATACTAAAAAAGATCATTGATAGAGAGATTAAATTAAAAATAATAATAACATAATTATAATTAAACCTAAAAGTAGATGATAAAATGATTTAGTCTAATTTTTTGGTTTAGCCCGCCATCCAAAATGGGTCAGAATTTGTAACATGATCCATCAAAAGAGAGGCTATCCGATTGAAAGATTGGTCCATTTATTTTTTCTAATTATTTTTATTTTTAATTATATATATATATATTAAAAATATATTTAATCATATAAATATTATTAAAATACTTAATTGATTAATTAAAATTTTTAATCGAATAAATTAAAATAATTAATAGATTTACAATTAAATTATTCTATTTTACTTAATAATTGAATCTTAGTTTATAAGTATTATACGGGTGACAAAGTAGGTTGAGCCCGATAGGCTAGTCTGTCATCTAATCAAAACGAGCAGATCAAGTTGAAACATCAATCTGTTTTGATCTTACTTGTCTATATTATAGTATCTTAATCATTTTACTGTAACATGATACATATGGTACATTTATCAATTTTTTTAAAAGAAATTTACATTTTTCTCTTAAAATTTTTCAAAATATATATTTTTTTCACATAAAATTAAAATATATATTGTTAGATAAAAGTTCAAACATCCTATGACGTATTAAAAGTAATTAAGTATAAAATTATGAATATTCTTTGTTTGAAAGACAATAATTTTATGAGCCAGAAACTACAAAAATAAATGTAAGTAATTTGTCTGGTAGAATATATAACTAGTCTTATTTTATATTTGACAAAACATGAATGTTTTGAGACAATATGCATAATGAATTGAGCGAATATTATGTCAAATTAAAAACAAATAAATGTTATGAATGCTTATTTTATTTGAAGAGAATATCTACAACTTCTATCTTTAAAAGAAATTGAAAACACATAAATGTTATGAATGCTTATTTTACTTGAAGAAAATATCTACTACTATCTTTAAAAGAGATTTGTTAGAGCTACTTTTATTTTTTCACCAAATTCCTCAACAAAGCGATCGTCAACTTCGGAAGAATTGTGTAATCTCTATAACACTTAAGTTTAAGATGAATAAAAAAAAGTGCCTACCACCGAGGAAGGAAGGTAAGTGTACTTTAAGGTATTGGGATGAAAAGAAAATGAAGAAAATATTTTCTTCGCCAAAATCCCATCACAGAAAAAGTGTTTTAGGGAGATGATAATTTTTCTAAAATAAAATTTGAAAAGCTTATTTTTTTCTATCTATAAATTTAATAAAACATGTTTATTTCATTTCAATTATATCGTTTTTACTCTTAAATAATTACTATATCCTATTTAAAAATATTATTATCACTTTTTCTGAGATTTCATTTTTTATTGGAATGATATATTAATTATTTTCTATTTTAAATATTTTAAATTAAATGACATGTTTTTTATTGAAAAAAATTAACAAATATTTAAATAATTTACGTAAAGTTTCTCTTTCCAGGTTTAAAAGTACGAGTAACAATAAAGATAACATTTCCAGAAATGAGGAATCATTCCCTGCCAATGCGACCACTCATTAAGAATAAGGTATTGGCTGACAGCAAAGAAATCAACATCACTAATGCAAAGATAAAATACTAGGTAAGGCTAAAAATAGACGCTGGAAATTCAGACATGACCATAGATCATCACCAACCAAAGAAGGGATTTCTTTTTCCAAGAATCTCTAATCCAACACCTTGATAATATTTCCAATTCCAAAGTCGAGATCACATTAATGCATATTGATGACCGGTCGAAATATTTATCCAATGTGTAAAAAGTATTGTTATTATAAGAAACTATTGTTTGGTACAACATTTATTTGTTTTAAAATAATTGCCACTTTGAATTGATTTATGAATAGTTTTCATAAACTATTCTCTATATTGGCATATACATATTTGTATTAGAATAATTTTAACAGATATAATCTTAATAAAGATATTATATTAGACCAATTATGATCTCGTCATATGAAAAAGTTCTTTTTATCATGAGGACTCTATCAAATAATAAGAATAAATAGTAGATGAGTTAAAGAGTGAAGCAATTTCTGAACATAATAACTTTTATTTTGATGGAAGTAACAATTATAAAGGGTTTATTCCCCTAAACAAGAAATTAGGCCCCTTATTGAGAATAGTATACTCTCTCAAAATTCATTTCATCATGAAACAGGGAGTAAAAATAAGAGTCAGGTGAAAGTTTTTCTTTCTCTTAAAAAAAATAAATAAATGGCGCTCCAAAGAAGTTTCACAATGAAAAAAATAAAAATACTTGCAGTGTTCATAATTTTAAGATGTCATTCAAGTTTTTTATTTAATGTGATTTGGACTACCATTCTAATTTCGAGAATATCCCAAGGTGGATCCACAATTATGAAATTGAAACCAGAATCAGAAAAAGAGAGGTATAGATTAATCAAACAAAACAAAAATACGAAAGACAAAACCCTGGTTACTTGACCAACTAAGCACAGGTACTCTTAAGAAATACCACAGAATTTCAGCAACAGGTTTGCCACTGATAAAATCATGAAGGAACTGGCATACCTTATAACTAGCATAATTTGATGGAAGTAAAGATAACTTCATTAAAATGTGGCTCAACTTTTGAGGACAATCGTTCAAAATTACGAGAAAGGAGGAGAATGAAACACAGTTAGAAATGATAAGTGAAAAGGATTCCTAATCATAAGGTGTGATAGTTGCATACAAATAAACGTCTACCAAGATATTTGTGAAGTATCAAGACATATAGACATAAAACAATTAATCAAATTTTCATACGCAATTAGATTGCCAATCTGTCGAAGATCACACTTCCACTTATAGAAATAAATAAATATCCTAACACGTACGATGATACATCGTTGTATTAGAAGTAAAAGTTTAAATTAGTGTACCTTGGTGACAGAAGCTCCTCACCGTATGAAGGTACGGAGGAGAGTCATTTGTAAACGGCCTTACCCTTGGAATCAGGAGTAAAAGTTCAATCAGCTAAAAACATAGGAAACAATTTCTCACCAAAAAATATGAACCTAAGAAGACTGTACAACATTAACAAACTCCGGAAAGTAAACACGTACCAATTGTTATGAGGTCAGATTTAACCATAGACAATCCATGAACTAATGAATTGGCACGAGACCTGTATCACCTGTAAATATTTTCTGTTTTGTTATGACCTATTCCACAGCAATAGTTAAGTATCTGATTTAAGTTTTTATGTTTTCCTATATTTTAGGAGTTAGTTCTGTCAGTACTGTTTCCTGTGCAACCTATTTAAAAGGGTTTTCCTCGTTTAATAAAAGTGTAGTATTCCTTCCAAACTATTTTTCTATAATTTTTCATTTCTGCTGTTCACGCAACATCACCGATCAGTATTTGAAGACATTCTAACAAGTTGCCTTAGTTCTGTAGGTACCGCGAGAATCTACATCTTCTGTTCTTCATTACAGATCTCCCATTCCCATAACCTCTATTCTCTAAATGATACTAGCCAAAGAGGATTCTTCAGAATTTCCAATTCACGACCGATGATCTCAACAGATATCACTTGAACATTTGACTTTCTGGTGTACCCTCGTCCAATGTTCTTAGTTGAAGGAAATTGTGGCCATGCAAATATTCGGCCAGTCAATATATGGACCAACCTCAAGGTTCTACAATGAATTATCGTAGGGAAGCAACGAACAAAAATGAGACCCAAACCATCCTCACCCAACCATGAATTATGCCGACAATAAAATACAATTTAAAAACAAGGCATTACTGAAGCGGTTAGAAACAGATAAATTACACAATAATACATAAAAAGATATACCAAATTGTCAAACCAGAAGGGAAATACAACAGAAAATCTCATACTTCTTTTCAAAGAAACCCCATCTCCTGCACAACACATCACATATTATACACAGCACCAACTAGGAAACAACAGGCGAAGGTGCCAGATGGCTTCATGAGCAGAGACTAGTAACATAATTCCATATTATAGTTCACGCCGCTTTGGCTCATTAAGTTATCAATGGGGGTCAATATGGTAGAAAGACAATAGAGACTACTATTTCACTTTGAGCTCACTACAAACCTGTTGGTAAAAATAAAAATCACATACAAACTATTTGATACAAAGAACAATAACAATATAATTTAAATGTACGACATTAACAAATAATCTGGTCTTGTGAGCTTTTGAGAGACAAGAAACTTGACAAAACTTGAATCTTCAATTTCAAATCACCAAGATGAAGCAATTCTGTCAGCGGCCTAACTCCGCACCTTCCCGCTTCCAAGCGTTAGTTCCAAATCATCCAATGCCACTTCATGAATTTTTTCCCCAACCCAAGGTTTTACCTGTACCCCAAACTCTTCTGAACTCGTCCTCATCTCTTGGATTGAGTTATCAGGCACACCGTGAGGAACCAAAGGTTTAACAAGATTGAAAGTAGGAGAAGCTGGTAACGTAGATGCAGAAGGACCAAATGCTTGGAATTTCATCCACTGGCTAGACTCACAGGTGGAAGTATCAGACTCATCACATTCTGGAATAGTGGCCGGAGTGTAAAGATGACGGTGAGTGGGGCTGGCAGGAGCAGAAGCTGCAAAGAGAGGGTAATTGAAGGAAGCCATGGATTCTTTGGCAATGGACTCCCATGTAGGAATTGGTTTCGGATTTCTTGACGTAGGTGATGAAAGAGGCGGCGTCACAGGGGCACTGTTTGATATCCTCAGAGGAGGAAGAGACAGGGACGCATTGCGAATGTACGGAATGAGGTTTGATACATTGTCCTTATCCACATCTAACCGAAACGGGCTTGGGAAAGAGGAGGAAGAAGGACTCACTTGGTATGAAGGAATTGGACTGGGATACGACGAAGAAAAAGGACTCGGGCTTTGTGAAGAGCAAAAGGGAACGTTTCTCATTGAGCTCCCTGCACCATTGGCCAGAGGTGGCTTGCAACCCTATTCACCCAAAACACACAAAATTAGGTTATCATTTCAGATCAATCACCTTGAGACAAACAATTTAGAGTCCAGCGAGTGACGAGAAAATTTAATCACATTAACACAAACAATTTAGAGTCTAAAGTAAGCAACTACAATAGTCTCAGTAGTTGATGAGAGAACCATCAGTTCATATTATATATATCACAGATAATCGTGGTAACAATTTAGACTGTAAAGTGAGCAAAATTCTAACAATCTCAGTAATTGACAAGAAATCGTCCATTAATATTATTTACTCCACTTACGAGATAAATTAATCAAGTTAACACATACCTCGAATATAAAAACACTTCCGTTTTCGGTACATCAACAGGCTGAGATTAATTGCTACTTATCACAACCTATAATTTACGTTTCTAATTACGCATTAGTAACAAGGATCAGAAAATCCGATAATTAAGTTAGAAATCTTGGTTTAACGCTAACGACAACAATGCCTACACTGTCTCGTTCCCAGTTCCTGAGCGCAATGCACAGCATAAACGGAAAGCTAAACGTACGGTTTGATCGAAATGCAAAATCAAAAGTAAGATCCAGTGACGCTGTAACGGTTCGAATGCGTGATTTGACTTAATTTATTACCTTCCGATAGGTAGTGCCGTCTTCTTCGACGCACCAACCAGCTTCGGCACAAAGCGCTTTGAGAACTTCGTTGTTGTCACAGTGCTTCGGCAAGTTATAGTTCCCCTGAGCTCGAAGTCCACAGTATATCTTCGCCGCGATCGCTCTTCTCCTCCGTTCTCTCCTTCGGTTATTCTCTCTCTCCCTCCACGACGGCTTTCTCCTACTCGCCGCCGCCGCTGCCGCCGAAGTAGCTCCGTCAGAGGCCATTTTCCGGCGACGGAGACCAGCGTTTGCGCGTCGCAGGCGATTTAAAACCCAAGGATAGTGCAACGAAACAGATTCACTGAGTCACGAGGATCGCGCTTTTCTCCAATTGTCTTCGCTGGGTGAGTGGAAGAAATGAGGAATCTGAAAAAGGTAGCAGTAATAATACATATATACCGATACTATTAATTATATTTTATGGCTATTATTATATATTAAAAAATTATTATTTTTATATACTGAAAAAAAAAAAAAAGTTGACATGATAGGATAGTAGTACCTTTTGTGTTGCAGATGTGTAACATATAATAATTGTGTTGAAGAACAAATGTCTAAAACTAACTTAGGTCCAATTCAATAAAAAGAATGTTGAAAAAGAAATATTGAATTAAAATTATTTTAATTTAAGAACAAAATTTGAAACTAATTTAATTGAATGTGACTGAAATTAATTAAACCCAGTCCCTCCATAAAGACTTATTAACTTCATTATTTTATTATTTTAAGAATACCTTAAGTTGTCAATTAGTTTAAAATTATATTTATAATTCAGAGTTCCATAAGATTCCCATCTAGTAATATATTAGCAATTGGCGTATCTTTGGTAAAGTTGGATGTTTCTCTGTTTTATAACATATTGAATTTTATTAATTGAGATTTTAAAATTAATCTTATCCAATTTATATTGTAAATTTATAATTTAAGTTGCTTGCTTTTTCTAGTAAATTAACTTCTAAATCCCCCTCAATAACTAACGTTCAATCTTTCAAAGGACCGATACATATTTTTGCATGTTTATTCTATAAATACAATATACATAGATTCTCTTATTCGAAAAAATTGAAAAAAATAAAATAAAATAAATTGTTTGTGCATGTTTAATTAGGTACTGTTTCTTTAGTCAAATTAAAAATGTATGTTTTAGTCATTTTTTTTATAATTTATACATTTAAAGAATGAATGAAATTAACTCTTGAGTTGGGAGATTGATTTCAATTAAAAAGTTTTGAATTTTAGGTTCAAATAAAATGTAATTTAATTAGTTGTATATTATTAATTCTTTTAATTTTCTGACTTTTCTTGCTTTCGTTGTATAATTGTTGAGAAAAAATGTATTTCCATATATTAGATATCCGTAAAACATAGTTTTTCAACATGTAAAAAAAAGTAATATACACTATTTTATAAAACATTCTTAATATTATTAGTAAGTAATAATTTCTGCCTTTTATACCGGTTTCAAAGAGAGAACATTTCTTTTTTCAACCGTGAGATGTATCCAAGGGTCAGCAATGCAGCTCGAGAAGGATGGAAGGAATATTCTTGTGGTAAGAGTCGCATCTGTTACTGTGAGGTCGATGTCTGCTCGTTGCAGGATTTAGGGTGAGATAAAAATATTGACGGTTGAGATTTATTGATTTATCGGAGTGAGCGATGTGACGTGTGGATGGGTTGCGTTCCCTGTGGACTGCTTTCTCTGATAAGTTAATTATTAATGGAAGTTGGGACCCACAGCTGAAGATCATCAATGATTCAAAATGCAATGATTCAGTGAGAAAAATAAAGAATTACATTTCAAATCAATCCCCAATGCATTATACAATTATTTATTAGCTTAATTTGGAAAAACAAAACAAATGAAACTGATTTTTTTGTTACATTTAATAATAGTATAAAAGTAAATCAACAATCGATATTATATGAATAAGTGTATAGCAAATTTGTATTTAAAATACGAACGTTAGAATCAGTCTTCTTTACAATTAAGAAAATAGTAATAATTAACATGTTAAACCATTTTCAGAATTAATGGAATTATTATAATAAGTAATATTGTTTTAAGTTTTAAGACCTGAATGTTGCAAATATCGTTTCTTTTATAAAACCATTAAATTAAAATAAAAAAATAATATCCTATTTAATAGTGTGAAACTATATAGCTAATAATTCATAAGCATCTAAAGTAAAAAATAAAATTACACTATTACATTTATTCAAAATAATCATACTAATATGTCAGATATTCTACATATATAACATAACTCATTGAACTTAAAGTTGATAATTGGTTCTATAAATCTAAAATATAAGAAAACAATGACCTCTAGAAAAGTCCCTTATACCCATATTTAATTCTCTGACAGCTGTCCAATTTTTTGATTTTTTTTGTCTTTTTTCTCTTTTAACCCTTTTATCTTTTCCCGCTCAGTTAAGCATCTATCTTTTGGAGTTGTGGCTTACGAGGAATTTGAATCTTCTGTCTTCTCCTTCTTCCTAAACCCCTTCGGCTCCTCCATTCTTTGTGGTTCCTAAAAAAATTATTCAAATGTTACAAAATGTTGCTAGTTGCTTATATGCGTTAATTTTTGGGAACTTTTCAATTTGAAATTTTTAGGTTTAAGTTTCAGAGAAGTAAGGCTTTGAGAGATAAGGATTTAAGGTGGTTTGCAAGAGAGGATTAAAAAAATTCGATTTTTTTTTTATGCTTCATATGTTTCTCATTTTTCTTTTTATTTTGAACTTTTGTACTTGTTGTTGACAGAGAGGATGTCAAAGTAAATACCAATTTTTTTTTTCTGTTCATGGGAATTTTTGTAAGGTGATTTATTTTGGTGAAATGTTGTTGGTGTTTTTTAGTGAAATGTTGGAGAAATTCAAATAAACACTTGCACAGATAGGTTTTCTTCTCCCGGGTAAGCTTTATTTTATTTTTAGATTTTGTAGCTTTTGTTTTTGTTTTTTTATTTGATTTTATTTTATGGTTCATTAGGTTTTTTTTGTTGAGAAGTTCTATATATCAAGGAGAGTTATGATATTGAAGACGACGACAGGAACAGGCGCTAGATCCAATCATGGTGGTGCTCGGGATTGTGTCACTGTTTCTGTTTGTTAGGATTGCGATATGCGAAAATCTGCTAGAGCATGTTTCAAGGTAATCTATTCACTTCAAATACTTTTCTTTACACTTTGTGAAAGAACATGTTCATTTTTCAATTATTTTATTTGAAGAAATAAGTTTTTCATCCCATGAACATATTGTAGGAGTGATTCATCCCATCTTCGTTTATTGTGGCTATGATCTTCCACTTTTTCATCATCTAAGATCCAAGGCCATTTTGGTACTTTAATATTGAACGATCTTTGATTTTTTTGATACTGAATTTTAAGTAAAGATCCTTTATAAGATCCAAGGCCATTTTTCAAAACTATGATGTATACATAAAAAAGACTAAGATTAAATTAATGAATTATGAAAACTTTGTAGGTTGGGGAGCTGATGGACAACCATTATATCAATACTAGGCCATAGAAATGCTACAGAGGGGGTTTATCCCAGAAGACAATTTTGTTGTGATTTGTTGAATTGATAGCAGATTAATCAGAGACTATGTATAAAAATCCTAGCTAATTGTTTATGCTGTGAAGTGCTTTTTCTATTCACTACTTTGTTGTGTCTTTCTTCTTTGTAGATGGTAATGGTGTCAAGGAGGTTGATTCCTGACAATAATTTTGTTGTGAATTGTTGAACTGATTTCAGGTCAATCAGAGACCATTCATAAGAATCATAACTAATTGTTTATGCTGTGAAGTGCTTTTAATATTCACTACTTTGTTGTGTTTTTTTCTTAGTTGTAGATGGTAATGGTGTCAAAGGGGTTTATTCCTGACAATAATTTTGTTGTGAATTGTTGAATTGAATTGATAAAAGGTTGAACAGAGATTGTGCATGATACATACATAGCAGATTGGTTATGCAATGAAGTGCTTTTACTATTTCAAAGACAAATCTAGAAACGGTAGGCAAAGGTCAACACCTGAACTGAAGGAAAAGAGAAACTGGACTTTTCAGGGGCTGAGAGGGTCACCAAGTCTTCGAGCTCATCTGCTTCATCCCGCGGTATACCGGAACTGTATGAGGAGAAGGGCCAGAATTTGAGGGTCTTCTCCCTCTCAACCTTAATTTAAGTTTAGTGTATCAACCATTATATTTAATTCAGTTTGTGTTGCTTTTGTTGGTATCAGTTGAGGGGTCATTTTTGACGAGTTCTTTAAATCTACTGCCAGCATGGATCTATTGCAGGTTGTTTATTTCTTCTTACCCAAAACGTTTCTCTTTATTTCTCATATTTCATAAATGCAAACGAATGACACTACTCTTCGTTAAATATAATGGTAATTTGGTATTTTCTAACTTGCATATTTTGCAGCGGTATTTTATTTGTTAAATTTAAAGCAATCATAATTGGGGGGCATTTGAATCACCCACCGAACCTCATCAAAGTTGGATTTGGACTCATTTGGTGTGGTGAATTCAAAATGAGACATGTTTCAGAGAAATTAGACTCGGTAGGAATAAGTTGTTTTGTTTTGGAGAAATTAATTACAATAATACTTTCATATTTATTGTATTATATTTAACTTTTTATTCTTTATTTATTTATTTATATATATATATATATATATACTTACATTTATTTGAATTTTCTCATATTTTTATTCTTAAAAATATTTATTTTTTATTTTTCAATTTCTAAATATCTTCTAATATATATATATATATATATATATATATATATATATATATATATATATATATATATATTAAATATTTTTAT
>Ga0099822_1006514_pt1 | contig 15196 bp, 7 predicted proteins | sample CowpeawhiteBW_FD_76839 | JGI IMG/M metagenome (GOLD analysis project Ga0099822, IMG submission 76839) | Root nodule microbial communities of legume samples collected from California USA - Cow pea white BW | ecosystem: Host-associated > Plants > Roots > Nodule | place: USA: California | collected...
GAACCAAGCTCCATCGTGGTCAAGACTGGCACCACCCTGAGTCCATCAAACAATGGACTTATGTCATAGGTAATTCAACTTCTAATAACTCTGTAATATGAAACCCTAATAACTCTGTAACGTAGTTTTTTCTTTTAACCTAAGTTTGAATAATATGCTTGGCCTCTCTACAGTTCTCCCAGTTCTAGGTTTAGGTATATTGATTTTGATGTAAGATACTTTAGAGATTACTTCTTAAATTTTTTCGAAAGTGGAAAATGAATTGCATCCATCTGTTGGCAACATGAAAAGTAGTGATATTTTTAAAAGAAATAGCTGATTTCATGAGAAATTATTCAAATAATTTCAATCAAATGTTAATTTACTGATTGAATAATATTTGGCATAAATAAATTAAGGGCAACAAAATCCAATCCACAAGAGACAAAATATCATTCATGGAGAGAAAAAAAACAGGGAAACATTTGATTATTCAACTGTCGGTTTGGTTAGGTTCTTAGTGACACGAAACAGTGTATCATGATCAAAATTGAAAAAAAGACACAATTACAAAAGCAAGAAGAAAAACTACTTTTAAAAATTGAATTAATAATATCCGAGTTTAAATAATTACTCACAAAAAAAAGATTAAATGAATCTAAATTATAACTTGCTAAAATATTGATAATTTATTTTAAAAGACGATTTAATGATTTGTTTAAAAACTTCTAATATAATAAAAAAATAATTTAAAATCTAATCATTCTTCTTTTTTAAAATGGTCTCTAAATCAATCTTTTTGAATTAGCTTTTTTAATGATTTTTTTGGTGTAAATCGATTTCTTTATCCGTTTGAAAAATTGTGGTAATTGTTTCGATTTTGGGAAAGAACAGATGGTAAGGTGACAACATGTCAGGAGAGTATTGAATCTGTTGATGAAGCAAACAAAACAATCACCTTCAAGGTCTTCAATGGAGACATCGATCACCAGTTCAAGGTTTTCAAGTTCATATTTCAAGCAATTGATAAGAACAGTGGTGGTGCTATTATCAAATGGACCATTGAATATGAGAGGGTTAGTGAGGACGTTGATCCTCCTTATGGCTACATCGAATACCTGCACAAATCAACTAGAGACATCGATGCCCATCTTCTCAAGGCATAGTTCCAAAAAGTTATGCAGAAAATTAAAATAATAAAAAGAAACAATGGCCTTAGCCTTAGGTTAAGTGCTTATCTGTAAAATAATATATATCTGTGTGGAGTTTGACGAAGGATGATGGTTATGTTACGTAGATCCTTCCTTTGTGTGGAATAAACTTGGATATGCATGTGGGTCATGTATTGGATTGAAGTTTGTTGAATTATTGTATGTTCAAGTGTTCAATGTGATGTATGGATATTTATGACTTGTGTAAAACTATATATTATCAGTTGTTGTTTTTTTATGTTTATTGAATTATTATATTATATTTTTCATTGCTGAGAGAGAGAAAATGTTTATTGAATTATTATATTATATCAAAACATAGAGTAAATCCTCCATAGTCTATCTTGTCCACCTCTAGGCATTCGCATGTTCACCTGGATTCATCTTTGCTCTCACGTGACAAATTACACGATCATCATCAAACATAAACAAAAAGAGTGAGCTGAGAAAGAAAAATAACACAATAATTATACAATAAAGATTAACTCTCACCCAATCTATGTTAACCAAATTTTTAGTTCATTGACTCTTTTATAACATTCCACCTCAATCTCATAACCTATATGAGAAAGATCCATTCACAACTTTGGTCTTTAGGGATTATCATGCTCCCACGAATCTACCCGCTCGTGGTCCTACTCAACCTACCTCCCCGCCTGTAGACCAACTCTACGAACCTGTTTGCTCGTATCCAACATGCGTGAAAACCTACTATAAACCTCCCCGCTCATAGTAGCCTCAGGTGTGAGCACGGACCATACAAACCTCTCCGTTCGTATCCCCACACAAGAGTACAAAAGATACGGACCTCCCCGCCTGTATCAACCACACATTTCCAATCTCCGTTATGAACCTCCCCGGTCGTAACTAATCCAACATATCCTTGACCAAATCATCAAGCTCATCTATGCAAGTCCATCTGCAACGGACCCCTGCCCCTACATTATCGCCTGGTGCTGCCTAAGCGCCGCTAGGCAAAAACGTGCTCCAGATCGCCTGGCGGTAATCCCCTACTGCCAAGTGCCACGCACCTAGTGACCCCTCTGTTTGTGGCTTATCGCCTAGCAAAACATCCCTGTCGCCAAGCGCCACACCAGTAAATCAGGTTTCTACTAGTTTAGGCACAACAACATTTTTTCTCGCACACTCAAGCATATCCATCATACATCCAGAATATCAAATTCACATTACTACAGTTCACATGCCACAAAATTCATCATCACAATCCTTTAGTACCAATGAAATAATAAGCCCCCAAACCTTCCAACTTAAGATAATGCAATACTTGAAAGTAGTTTAGCATATATAGAAAACATGTGATCTCAAGTCCAGCAGTACCATCATGCATACAATCTCACCATTACAAAATCAATACTGCTTATGCATCCATATACATCATACCTCATTTCACAATTCATATAGCACTATAGACAACCAACACATACATAAATATCTCAAAAATTATTTTATTCATTTAATAGCTCACACATGTAAGGGAAAGACCTTCAATTTGCCACTTCTAGACTCTTATGATATAAAATCAGTTTATTAGTATCAACGATGCTCCTTCTACTTTTTTTTTCCAATCCATGACTCAAACCAATACAATGCCACTAATTGAACACCTATACATCATACAATCACACTCATTTTCGTACCAAAAACCATCCCTAGTAACCATCACCATCTTATTTTTCCACTGAGCATGCCAACAACTGTTGGCCACTCAGTATTGCCTGGCATCATGTCTATACCGCCAAGCAGTGCATTAGGAATTTGGGAAAATTCCAAAATTTCTAGTACTTGTTGGAAAACCTTAAAAATCCCAAGAATGAAATCAACATTCCAGTTATAATTAAACCACATGCATTCACACATCCAGCATGCATTTAAATTCAATTTGTCCAACCAATTCTTCTAATCAACCAATTTCCAATTTTTGTACATTACAGTTCGTTATCACACTCAATCCCATTTTGATCCCTTATGCATACAACCCCAAATTCATCAAATTACCATCCAAAGCATATATTAATATTCAATTATGCCAAGAAATCATTTTAGCAAGTTCACATAACCACAGAACACCCAACACATCACGAAAACACCAAAAACATATAAAACATGCGATTCCAGTGTTCTCTAAAGAACCACCAGGTGGTTCATCATAGAACCAATAAAACCATGAAGAAAATGGTTGTGTCGCCTGGTAGGCCTTCGTAGCCGCTAGGCGATTTCTGGGAAGAAACCCAGAACTCACGAAAAATAGCGTAAATTAAATGAGAATCAAACATTAAGACCATGAAAATCATGCAAAACAATTTAATCAACATTAAAACAAGTATGGATAGCTCCCCTTACCTGGTTTCCTTGTTCCAACACAATTCCTAATGACTTCTTCCTTGTTCTCAAAGGTTCCACTCTAACTCCCTTTCAACACTCAAATTCTTTCTCTATATCATGGTTTCTCAGTTCTCTCTCACTCTCCTTGCTGCCACACTCTAGGACTCTATGTTTTCTCACTCACTCTCAAAATTTCCAGCCCAAAAATAAATAAAAATAAATAAGATGAAATTAATTAAAATTAATGGTTAGTGGCCATTAGTGTGCTTTTACTACATCTCAGTTGCTTCCAAACTACCCTTCTGGTTCCTCAAGGGATCTCTAGAGTTTCTAGGTTTTTCTTCCTTGAGCAAAAAAATTAAAACATGAAAAAGAACAACCCTTGTTACCCAAGGTTCAAACTCACATTCTTCCACCTACCAAGCATATGCATAACCATCAAGCTATCATGTAATTTATGTTAATTCATGCATACATACCATGTTAATTTATACTTCTGCATTCAAAATATATTTGTAAAATAAACCCAATTAAAATATCAGACTAAGATACACACAAGACTCAAACCCAAGTACTCTCCACATCACTTCACACATTCAACCACTTGAGTTACCATTGTTCCGTGTCTAGGACTTGTCAAGAAATTCTTAGGGTATTCCTAACCCACCATTATTTGTACTTTATTAATTATTATTTATATAAATTTTTGGTCTTACGGTTTACATCTTATTCCTTCTTATTTTCAGTAACCTATAACCTTTATTGCACTATTGAGAGTGGAATGAGGTATTTCCAATTCTAATAGGGTATCAAAATGGGTCCCATAATTTAATTAGATGTTTTATATAAGAGGGACATGGTGGAAATACTCTTCATCATCATCATCTCTGTCTTTGTCTCTTCATTATTTACCTTCTAGTTCTTCTTTGATCATCATGACACTTGCTGGTAAAATCACCACTGAAATCGGGGTTCATGCAACTGCAGAAAAGTGGTTCAACCTATTTGCAAAGCAACTCCATCATGTTCAAAACCTTGCTGAAAGAGTCCATGGAACCAAGCTGCATCATGGTGAAGACTGGCACCACCCTGAGTCCATCAAACACTGGACTTATGTCATTGGTAATTCAACTTCTGATAACTCTGTAACACGAAACCCTAACGTAGTTTTTTCTTTTAACCTAATTTTGAATAATATGCTTGACCTTTTTCTTTATCTTTTGTATAATTGTGATATTGGTTTTTGATTTTGAGAAAAACAGATGGTAAGGTGACAACATGTCTGGAGAGTATTGAATCTGTTGATGAAGCAAACAAAACAATCACGTTCAAGGTCTTCGATGGAGACATCGATCAGCACTTCAAGGTTTTCAAGATCATATTTCAAGCAATCGATAAGAACAATGGTGGTGCTATTCTCAAATGGACCATTGAATATGAGAGGGTTAGTGAGGAAGTTGATCCTCCTTATGGCTACGTCGAGTACCTGCACAAATTCACTAGAGACATTGATGCTCATCTTCTCAAGGCATAGCTCCAAAAGTTATTCACAAAGTTAATAATAAGAAACAATGGCTTTAGCCTTAGGTTAAGTGCTTATCTGTAAAATAATATATATCTGTGTGGAGTTTGACGAAGGATGGTTATGTTATGTTGATCCTTCCTTTGTGTGGAATAAACTTGGGTATGCATGTGGTTCATGTATTGAAGTTTGTTGAATTATTGTATGTTCAAGTGTTCAATATGATGTATGAAAATTTATGACGTGTAAAACTATGTATTATCATTCCGTGCTTTCTTTTTTTATGTTTATTGAATTATTATATCATATTTTTCTTTGCTGAGAAAGAAAACATTGATTGAATTAAGTGATTGTTTCAAAATATTCAACAACAAACGCATTAAAGAAAATTTCAATAAAATGTACCCGTGTTTTAAATGAATCATGAATGTAATATAATATAAATAATATAAAGAGCTAAATACATTTTTAATTCCTAAAATTGGACGTGAAATTTTAATTTGTTCCTTTTGGGAGAATAACCCCCGGAGACTTTCCGTGCCCAACATTTCTTTGGATACTTGATTTTAGCACTAGTACAGGTATGACAAGCATGTTGGACCACAATTCAAATTAGTTTTCCAACTTAGTTTGAACTAGATAAAAATATCACAATTAATCTAAACAACTTGTAATCAATAATCTTAAACAGTAACAAATAAATCAGAAAGGAAATTCATCATAAAAGAAAGAGAAATCAATTACAAACAACCTTGTCTCTTTAAGATTTTAGCCATTCATGATGAGCATTGATCTTCTCCAATTAATACAATACATTCCTCTTTTCCCTTATACAAATATTATATTGAAATTTTAGGAAGAAAGAGTAGAAGAGAGGTCTCTTCTCTACAGATCTGCTTCCTCCAATAGGGGGAGGGTCACTGTTTTATATTCTGGTATAGACGGTGCTCAGTCAATTTTCCCAAGCTCAGGCACACAATCTTTATGTCCTGGATCTCCTTTTTATTTGTGCTTAGCTCAAAGTCTGGATCAGTATTGAGATACCTCTGTCGTTGAGTTCATTGATTTCTCCTCATCATTGGTCCACTTTCAAGTTCGTGACTTAGCAACATTCTTTTGGCTCAATAGAAGGATTTATGATTGTGTTCTATGTTTTCAATTGTTGTGGCTGAGTTGGATTGGCGTGACTCAGGTAATTGATACCTTTTTCTATTGTTTTCCTACAAAAGAGTGGCAATTCATTTAGATTCCTTATTTATCATTCCAAAAAATTAGGTGGTGTGAATGCTAAAGAAGGAATTAGAAGTATATTGTTTTGTGTTTTTGCTTTAAATTGAATCATGAAACTTAATCCAAAGGGAAGCCTTTATCATATATTGTTGCACACCATATGTTAGATAAAAATACAAAGAAGTTTTATTTTTGTTTTTGTGAAAGTTTTTGTCTAATTGAGTTACGAATTGCAATAATTATCAAATGTTGTACAAGTCTCTTGGGAAACAATATTTTTCCACCTTATTACATGTGCAATTTTTTACACTTGTCGATCCCGTAATATATCTCTCTTCCATTTGTTTCTAATATCTTGAGACACAATGATGTAATCCCTAAATGCTTGAGTCACCAATGTAAAGTTTGTTTCAATACAAAGATAACCGATCTTTGTTTCAATCCCTAAATACGTGGATATAGAATGTTTATCATAAAAAGGTAATATATAGTAAAGCAATGACACTTTTAGAATTATTAGTAAGGAATAGATTATAGTTCAATTAAAATCGTAATATATCTCACTATAAATTACGATAAATAACCGTAGTCTATAATAAGATAGACTACGATTTTACGTGAACTATAGTCTATATTATCTTCAATAAACTATTAATCTATATGAACCATAGTCTATATTATTTTGAATAGTTTAATTTATTTCATTTTTACTTTGTCTGCGAAAGTCATTGTTGTCTCTCGCTATTATTGAATGCAAACTTTTCCTTCTTCACCATGAAGGACGAGCTTTTTCTATCTTCTTCTTATTACTTTTGCTTGGTGTCACTCAATTGTCCCCCATTCAAGTTCATGTCACTTTCCTTCTCATTTTCTTCCTCTTCCATTTGTTTTTCTCTTCAAAATTCAAACATATGTAAGTAATATTCGTGGAGAACTCGCTATTGTTGAATAATTCGTTTTCTTTTTTCATATTTGTTATTGAGAATGCTAATATAGATTAAGAAATGTAATTTGGTATAAATTTTTATTAAATTATTTTTTACATGATCCTTACTGTCGTTAATTCCGTCGGTTAATAAATATATACATCAATCTTACGTTCAGTACCTTTGTGATTTTTTAGCTATAAAATTCTTGAAGTTATAAAATATAGCACATGCTATGAATGCATTTTTAGCTGAACAAATATGGCTGTCTGCACCGTCATTTGTTTTTACTTACCATTAAGCCATTATAGCTTTTATTATAGCAAAATTGTAAGGAAAAATCAATTGTGCAGATACTTGTTCAGCCAAATGCAGTGCTATATTTTATAACTGCTACAATTTATAACAAAAAAAAAAAACTAAGTGTCTAAGATTGAAAAAATTGATGGTGCATTCATTAATCGACAGAAACCAATGACAGTAAAAATCATCCTAAAAATAATTTAATATATATAATAATCACATTTCTTAATCTGTATTAGCATAAAGAAAAGGAAGAATGGCTTATTCAACCATGGTGCCATGACTTTCTATATTAGATCATTTATATATTATATTACAATCATGATTCTTTTGAAAAACAAACATTAAATCACTGAAATTTTCAGCAAGTGCGTTTGCTGTTGAAGATTTTGACAAAAATCAATTAATTCAATCAACATAGACAAGACAATATTCATATGCATCATTGAACACTTGAACACATACAATAATTCAACAAGCTTCAAGACATAACCACATGCATATCCAAGTTTATTCCACACAAAGGAATGATCTACATATAACATAACCATCTTTTGTCAAACTCCACACGGATATATATTATTTTACGGAGAATGATTTTTTGATAACTTTCTCTTATGACATGAGGTATCATCTCTTAAATGGTTATTTATTTTTCATTTATTCATTTTTCTATATTTCAAAACCACTTAAAAAATAACACCTCACATTGTAAGAGAAAGTTGTTAAAATTTAGTAGTCAAAATATCATTGTCCGTATTTTACAAATAAACACTTAACCTAAGGCTAAGGCCATTGTTTTTTATTATTTATTTATTTATTTATTTTGTGCATAACTTTTTGAAGCTATGCTTTGAGAAGATGAGCATCACCGTCTCTAGTGCATTTGTCCAGGTACTCGACATAGCCATAAGGAGGATCAATTTCCTCACTAACCCTCTCATATTCAATGGTCCATTTGAGAATAGCACCACCACTGTTCTTATCGATTGCTTGAAATATGAACCTGAAAAGCTTGAACTGGTGATCGATGTCTCCATTGAAGAGCTTGAAGGTGATTGTTTTGTTTGCTTCATCAACAGATTCAATACTCTCATGACATGTTGTAACCTTACCATCTGTTCTTTCCCAAAATCAAAACCAATATCACAATTATACAAAACTGAATAAATCGATTTACACTACACAAAAAAAAAATCTTAAAAGAAAAAACATTATTAAAAATACTCATATTACATAAGATTTTTCTTACAAATTTGTTAAAAAATTTTACAAGAAAAGACTTTTTTTTACCATTTTTTCTAAGAATTTTAATTGGCAGAAAATTCCTTCGTTGATAATCATTTCCTACAAAATTATAAAATTTGCAAGTATTTCCTACAAAATTTGTTATGAAAAATGTTTTATACAAAATATTTTGTAAGAAAATTGGTAGCAATTTTTTGAATATTTTTTTTTACAACAAAATTTATAAGTATTTTCTTTAATCTAATCATGATACCATGGTTGATTTTTTTTTTTTTGGGATAAACTAGGAAATATTCACCACCTTTTTAAATACGAGCCGTCCATATAAGATATTTATCACACTTTTGACATAAAATATTTTTACTTCTAAAAATTTCTAAGAAGTAATCACTGAATTATCTTACATCAAAATCAACACCTAATGAACTGAACCTAAACCTAAAAGTGGGAAAACTGCAGAGAGGCAAATATATTCAAATTTAGGTTAAAAAAAAAATCACTACTAAAAATCTAATTTCCTGTCAATTTTGTTTTCAAATTATTTTTGTAAAAAATACTTATAAATTTTGTTATGAAATAAAATTTGCAGGAAATTGTTGTCAATTCTTTTGTAAAATATTTTGTATAAAACACTTTTCACAACAAATTTTGTAGAAAATACATGCAAATTTTATAATTTTATAGGAAATAATTATCCATGAAGAAATTGCTTCTCAATTAAAATTTTTAGAAAAATAACAGAAAAAAATCTTTCTTTTAAATATTTTTAACAAATTTGCAAAAAATTTATCCTATAATATGAGAATTTTTAATAATGAAAACTTTTAGTAATAAACTACGTTAGGGTTGCATTATTAGAAGTTGAATTACCTATGACAAAAGTCCAGTGTTTGATGGACTCAGGGTGGTGCCAGTCTTCACCATGGTGCAGCTTGGTTCCATGGATTCTATCACTAAGGTTTTGAACATGATGAAGTTGTGTTGAGAAAAGGTTGAACCACGTTTCAGCAGTTGCATGAACCCCAATTTCAATGGTGATTTTTCCAGCAAGTGTCATGATGATCAAAGAAATACTAGAAGGAAAAAATGAAGAGAGAAAGATGGAGATGATGATGATGAAGAGTATTTCCACCATGTTATATAGAACATATTATTCACCAACTCTTCACAACTAATTAAACTATGTGGTCCATTTTGATGATACCTACTAGAAAAGGAAATACATAATCAAATTTTATACTTTTAAAACTCCAAATATAGTAATAGATTTCTTCTAGATGATTTTCTTCATTGATCTTTACCGTGACAATGTGCCCTTTAACACAAGGCATGTGGAGCTGGCTGAGTGATAAAAGTTAGACTTAATAACACTTGTCAAACAATTTTTTGAACTTCAGAGCCTTCGCCCCTTTAGGGGTTTCTTTCTCCTCAATAATATTTCAAGAGCCACTCTGCAAAATTTTCCATGGTACTAAAGTCAAGCTTGTTTAATAAAATTGAGGTTTTTATTTTCTTTATCCATTTCTGTAAACATTTATTAAGTGAAACTATTTTATGATAAAATAAGGACATGAAAAAAATAGTAAATATAACTTTTAAGTTACTTAATAACAATTAATATTTTAATAATTTAAAATGGAAAGAGGTATGAACAAGAAATATGTATAGGAATAGTATGATGATGTAGTAAATATACACCTATCTCTATCTTTATATCCAACTTAAAAAAAAATATTACTTGTATATATATTGTGTCAATATAAAGATTTTTTTATTAAAATTTAAACTAATGTATGTTATACTCGTGGATATTTCTTTTCCATGTAGGAGATTTAGTCTCCATGCAAATTTATCTTGCTAATTTAGTGAAGTGCAAAGATCATTTGCATATACTTTTTTTGTTATTTAGATCTTTGTAAAAAATTTTATGTGACTTAGAACACTATAAGAAAATTATTAAATAGTGACCAATTTTATGACCAAAAATATGTTTAGAGATCAATTTAGAAATCAATTTCATAATTTGAGACTAATTTAGAGACAAATTCTTTTGGTAGCCAAAATATAGGTAACTAATGTTGGTGACCAATTTAGAGATCAATTCATAATACAAAATTATTTTAGTTGCCAATTTAGAGACCAATTATAATTTTTAGTTTATAAATTGATATCTAAATTGGTTACTACAATGACTAATTATTTTTTGTCACTAAAATTGGTCATTAATTAAATATTTGCTTGTAGTAGAATCATTTAATGGAATGCAACTCCACACAGTAAAAGATTCTATAAATTTGCTATTTCTGATTTAGAAGACATGCAAAGTTTGGTTGTTAGTAATTGGAATTTATCACTTGGTATTGTTTGTATTTTTGCTTGGATAAAATATTTTGTTCCGACTTCCATAAAACTCATAAAAACTCAATGTTGGATTCACATTCATGCCTTATTTTGGATTATTAATAACCGAAAGCATTTTTCTCAATAGCAGATGAAATTGGCACACCTTTTTCTTTAGATGATTATGTCAAGAATAAGTCTCGAGATTTCTATACACGTGTCTTGGTTGATGTTTATTTGTTATCTAATTTGTCTAATCAAATTTTCTCTAGCACACCGTAATAGGGCATGGATTCCTGAATAGGATTTTGATCTTTTGAAGTTGAGAATTGCAATGACTTTGCATCCAATGTGACTCTGTTATTCTGCACAGTGTTTTTATCATCATCTTAATACTTTGTATAAAATAAAATTCTATTGATTTCATAGCTAGAACAACATAAAACTTCAAACTTTAATCCATTTACAAGTTAGGTTAATGATTTAGATGCAGATGGATCCCTTATGATTTCTTCTTTAAACCAAGTCATGAAACTTTCAAAAAGCATTTTCTTCGACAACTAAAGCAATTTTGTGAAGCTTTCTGGTCTTTCAATGCCTTATATTCATCAATCTTAATATTGTAGATAATAGTGTGAAGTTAATTGAACCAATCTTTTATTATAATTGAATAGTACATAAATTCTAATATCACTCCTTATGTTTTACAAAATTTCGGCAACATTTGACTTGGTATTCAAGTGACACAAAGTGAAAGTTGTGGCACAAATCCCCACAATTAAATATGCACTAAATGAACAACACAAAGTGTAATAAACCAAAATTGAGTAAAATATAAGAAATGTAGATTATAATTTATGTACTAATCAACTAATAAAACTTGATTACTCTTCTTAAATTGTCCAATCGAACAATTCAAAATTTAATACAATTATGGTTAGTACAACCTCCTCCAAATCTAAATAAATTTTAGATTGTTTAAAATTGGAAGAGTACAAGACAAGTCAATGTTTGCCAAATGGTCGAACACCTCCGAACTCAGTACCAACACATTTAACCGATATTTCAAATTACAACTAAAATAGACAAATAATAAATACTAACTAAAAGAAATAAAAATATCTAAGAATTCATGCTAAACATCAAAAGATTAAGAAAAAGAATTTACAAAACTAGTAATAATAAATTTATTCTATCTAATTCAACACTAGTACATTTTATATAAAAAATAATAATAATGAAACAAAATAAAAATTAAAATATGAAACTAACATGTTTAACACAACGGCATGCAATGCGGGCTTTGTGGTGTTTAACATTTTTTAACCGGGCATACAAGTTTATCACCGTGCTTTTTTAACATTTTTTAACAGCGGTTTTCATTTAATTACTGGAAGGCTTATTTCGCCCTAGGGTTATTCAACCACGGTGAGATACATAACTTTCTATCACCTGCTACAAAATTACAATTTTATTTTAATTTTTTTTTAGAAAATACTTAAAAATTTTGTAGAAAAAAAAATTGTAAAAAATTGCTACCAATTTTTTTTGTAAAATATATTGTATAAAACACTTTTCGCAACAAATTTTGTAGGAAATACTTGTAAATTTTATGATTTTGTAGAAAATTATTACTTGTCAGTTAAATTTTTTAGAAAAAATGGCAGAAAAAGTATTTTTTTGCAAACTTTTTTAACAAATTTACAAAAATAAAATCATGTAATACGAGAATTTATAGTGGTCTATATTCATATCATTTATATATTATATTACATTCATGATTCTTTTTAAAAACTGACATTAAATAACTGAAATTTTCACCAGTGCGTTTGCTGTCGAAGATTTTGACAAAATTCAATTAATTCAATAAACATAAAAAGAATGATAAGAAATATATATTTTATGCATCACATTGAACGCTGAACATACAATATTTCAACAAGCTTCAAGACATGACCCACATGCATATCCAAGTTTATTCCACACAGAGGAATGATCTATATAACCATATCCTCTGTCAAACTCCACACACATATATATTATTACAGTTAAACACTTAACCTAAGGCTAAAGCCATTGTTTCTTATTATTAACTTCGTGAATAACTTTTTGAGCTATGCCTTGAGAAGATGAGCATCAATGTCTCTGGTGAATGTGTGCAGGTACTCGACGTAGCCATAAGGAGGATCAACTTCCTCACTAACCCTCTCATATTCAATGGTCCATTTGATAATAGCACCACCACTGTTCTTATCGATTGCTTGAAATATGAACTTGAAAACCTTGAACTGCTGATCGATGCCTCCATCGAAAAGCTTGTAGGTGATTGTTTTGTTTGCTTCATCAACAGATTCAATACTCTCCAGACATGTTGTCACCTTACCTTCTGTTTTTCTCAAAATCAAAAACCAGTATCACAATTATACAAAAGATGAAGAAAAAGGTCAAGCATGTTATTCAAAATTAGGTTAAAAGAAAAAACTACGTTAGGGTTTCATATTACAGAGTTATTACAAGTTTAATTACCAATGACATAAGTCCAGTGTTTGATGGACTCAGGGTGGTGCCAGTCTTCACCACGATGCAGCTTGGTTCCATGGACTCTTTCAGCAAGGTTTTGAACATTATGGAGTTGCTTTGCAAAGAGGTTGAACCACTTTTCTGCAGTTGCATGAACCCCGATTTCATTGGTGATTTTACCAGCAAGTGTCATGATGATCAAAGAAGTACTAGAAGGAAAAAATTAAGAGAAAAAGATGGAGACGATGATGATGAGTATTTCCACCATATCCCTCTTATATAGAACATAATTTACCAACTAATTACTATGGGGTCCATTTTCAAACCCTAGTATAGAAAAAGGAAATTCCTAATCAAATTTTACTTTAAAACGCCAAAAGTTAAGTGTGTAACCTAAATTGTAATTTTGGTATTATGTGATTTTTCATTAGCAATAAGTGTAACTATTTAAGTTAAAAAAACAATTATTTTTCTAAAATTAAACTAAATGTACTTACCTTCCCTCGTATAGAAAGGGGAATTTCTAATCAAATTTTACTTTTGAAACGCCAAAAGTTAAGTGTGCAACCTAAATTGTAATTTTGGCATCTTATTAGTTATTTGATTTTTCCTTAGAAATAAGTCCAACTATTTAAGTTGAAAAAAATCACTTATTTTTCTAAAATTAAGCTAAATGTACTTACCTTCCCTAGTATAGAAAAGAAGTTTCCAAATTAAATTTTACTTTGAAACGCCAAAAGTTAAGTGTGTAACCTAAATTGAAATTTGGTATCTTATATAATGTTGTTTTCATTAGCAATAAGTCTAACTATTTAAGTTAAAAAATCTCTTATTTTTTCTAAAATTAAACTAAATGTACCTTTTCTTTATTTTTGAATTAGAACCATGTGTTTGGTAAAAGAATCTTAATTTTTTTTTTCTAATTTTTAAATACATGTTTATCTCGTTATGTTTTTAATGATTAATACTCCTTTTATTATATTTTTAACTAAATGGCGCATTTTCTTATTAAAAATACCATAATAATTTACCAAAGCAAGACGAAAATTAAAATTTCAAAATATAAAAATTATTATATTGGTAAATAAAATAGGAGGTGGCATCACATTATTAAAAACATAAAGAAGTTATAGTTTAACATCGTGAAGAAAATTAATATTCATTTTAAAAATATTGAGCAATGACTATTATTTTACCAAAAGAATGAAAAAAGAAGAAGAATATATATTAGAATTAAAGAAGATATAAATGTCATCTAATATAATTTTTGAGAAGTGATTATAAATTTTATTTAATTTTTTCAAATTTTCATTTCTAGGTATGAAATATTTAATATTATATATATTGGTTTCATTATGGCTTGCTACTTTTATAGAAAAATGTTGCTTACTAAAGAGGGAGAGGAACGATTTGTTAAATGGTATAATAATAAAAAGTAAGGATCGTGGTATAAAATTATTAATATTTTAACGAAACGAGGGGATTGATAAATTCTTTTAATCCAAAAAAGGAGCACGAAAGCATGTAACTTAAAAAAAAAAAAAAAAAAAAAAAAAAAAAAAAAAAAAAAAAAA
>Ga0099822_1006515_pt1 | contig 15192 bp, 6 predicted proteins | sample CowpeawhiteBW_FD_76839 | JGI IMG/M metagenome (GOLD analysis project Ga0099822, IMG submission 76839) | Root nodule microbial communities of legume samples collected from California USA - Cow pea white BW | ecosystem: Host-associated > Plants > Roots > Nodule | place: USA: California | collected...
AATAAGAAAAAATATAGAAAATAAATATTTATATATATATATATATATATATATATATATATATATATATATATATATAGTAATCATGTCGATAAAGATTATGGTCTATGTATTTATTGCACCTAGGCGGACCAAGAAGATCATACGGCCAAGGCCACCTACGCGTAACCCCCATAAATAAAATCACCAAGTATATAACCAGCCAATCAGAAACACATAGCGGCCTAGGCCGCCTACTTTAGATGACAAGGCGTCATAGGTTGATTACATTAAACTTAGAATATTGAAGACAGGACCCCTGGTGTTAACAAAAACTAACACAGGGTTTGGGCCCAGGTCAGGCCCACCTAGAAATTCAAGTATTGGCCCAGCCCATAAAGGTGGCAGCCACCATTAATGACTCTATAAATACACGTGGACCCCATCAATTAAGAGGTACGTTTTCATTAATTCCTTAATCTAAGATTTAACTTTTTTAGAGCCCTTTTGCTGACTTGATCGTCGAAGCCCTCTCCGCAGGTAATCTCTTAAGGGTCCAAACCGTGTACGCTAGCAGATGACATGTGCAAACTGAGAAAGAGCCAGTTCGAGAGGTCAAGGATTGAGGTGTAAGACATTATTTGTGTCCCTAACGTCTCTTATTTGTTTCCGCAGGAACAATGTACATATTCAATTTCACATTTCGTCCAGATAATTAAATATTAAATAAAATAAAGTAAAATAATTTTAATAATAATAATTTTAATTTTTTATGTTTTAGGTAACTAATTTAAATATATAATATAAATTAACTAAAAGATTTTTTAAAATAGAAAGAATACAAAAAATAACTTTTATAGTAAAATAAGTTTTTAAAGATAAAAAAAAAAACAGACAAATAATTTTATAATTAAGGATAAAAATAAAAAATGATTTTTATAATAAAAAAATAAAGTAAAAATAGAAAAACAGTTTTTAAATAATAAAAATAGTTTTATAAAATAAATTTGATTTTAATAAAAAAGAAAAAACAATTATACCCGTTAACTCACACTCTGCCGTGTTGTTATTTTTTTTTCCAACAACATCCTATTCCTTCTCACCACAAACGGTTCACACTTTCTCCATATTTTTCTCAACCTCCCACACCCATTTAATATCGGGTCTTTCTTCTTGCACCTCCAAAATTCCTTCTACCCTCTAAAATTTCTTTAAATTCCCAAAAAACTCTTTGACCATTTAAGAAACCCACGAACATCACAGCCCCAAAATTACTTTTGGATGTCGACATCCAGAAGTCAATATATATGACTTCCAAATGTCGATTTTCGGAAGTCAAAATATATCATCGGAAGTCAAAATATATCATCGTAAGTCAACTTCTGGAAGCCAAAATGTACCACCGGAAGTCAACTTCTGAAAGTCAAAATGTTCACCGGGAGTCGACTTCTAGAAGTCAAAATGTATCACCGGAAGTCGACTTATCCAGTCATAATCCTATGACTGAATCACATGGCAACATATTCATGGTTTCACAATTGCGATTACACCCTTAATTAACTATGACAAGATCCACTCTGCCCCCATCAAATTAACAATTAAACATACCCCCATTACTTAAATTAACAACACATTTTGCACATAATTACAGCCTCCCAATAGGCACAGTACATATAATAGCCTGCATGGAACTTTATTTTGTGGTGCGCATATAGCCAAATTATTACTTAGTGATACTTAATCCATTTCATCTCACACGCATGGTTTTCTTTCCACCCCTTATGTCCAATTTCTCTCTTTAATATGTACAAACGCTCTAGATATCCAAACCCAGAAATCCAACGCGAAGCGAAAACTAGCTTGCACGTCTATGCCTGATTTGTTGCCTGGCGGCAGTTCATGTGCTGCCAACCGGTGCATACAAATTCTGGGTTCTGCCCAGATTTTCCTGCACTTGCACGAACCCTAAACACCCAATTCCAAATTCCAGTACATGTTTTGACATAATTTTTATATGCTTAACAACCTATAGAGACCATGTTTGTACAATTTAAGATTATTTTCATGAATCATATAATAATGGTAATCAGAAATCACGTTTATTCACCCCAATGACAATATGAACCCTAACCCCAAATTCATGCAAGATTCATACCTTTATCATCCATTCATACAATTTCAAACACGTACACACACAAGCAATTTTAGAATTGGCCATACGTAATCCATCCACGCATCACCAACGTCTTAGAACTCGAGAAAACAGAACACTAGATAAACCAGTTAGCATCGCCTAGCGGACAACACCTAGCCGCTAGGTGGTTCATAGGAAAACCCAGAAACTGGGTTCTGGAACATGCGTCGCCTAGCGGGTCATCAACGCCGCCAGGCGATTTCTGGAAAATTCCAGAAACAAGAACAGTTTATTACGTTTTAGGTAGAAATTAGGGTTCACATGCATTTCAATCAATCCAGAAAAAATACAATACACATAAAGCACGTAGTACAGCTCCCCTAACCTGGTATTCCTTGCTTCCACTTGCAAAACTTAGCTAGCCTCTTTGGTTCCCAAAGCTTCATTTGTTCTTCCACCTTTCAGCACTCCCTCTAACTCTCTAAAACCCGTGAATATTCTGAAAGTTTTCTCCTCATTCTATGCATCAATGGCAGCCTCACTAACACTCTCTCTTACCTTAATGGAGCCTTTAACTATGCTTTAATTTGGCTAAATGGTAGCAAAACGAAAATTCCATTAAAGAGAGTTTAAGGAATATTCAATGACCATTCAATCATGATTTTCTAGCCCTGCCTCCAAAATAGTTAAGGTTTTTGGCTTTTCACATTCATGCCAAAAATGATTTTAGCAAAAAGAAATTTATTTCGCACAGATCAAGGTTCAAACACACAACCCTCCAATTACAAAGCAAGTGCACAACCAATTCATGCTTCGGGATAATTTCTATAAATCTAGAAATTTATAATCTCTTATCACGCTCAAGCATATCCTAAAAATAATACAATCAAAACCATCACACAATTTGGCATACATAGGTCTCAAACCCAAGTTCTTTCGACACAACTAAGTACTCTCAACCACTTGAGCTAGTACTTTTCCACATCATGAAGTTAGCATTTAATGTCATAAAGGCTCCCACTACCCACATTTATTAAATAATTATTTATTTAATTATTTAAATTCCTCGAGTCTTACAATCGAGGAAGGTGATTATGAATGCAGGTGTTCTAATGGCCGAACGGGTGCTACTTTTGGGTCTCTATTTTTTTTATGTAGGTACGAGGTGAAGGTTAAAGCACTAGACGGCTCACTAGTGATGGAGATGTTTTTGTTGTGTGATTTGTGTATGATGATTGGTGGTTGAGAGAATGATGCATTTAGGTTTCTATTTTTTAGGATGAAAAAAATGAAGGAGGAAGGATTGGTGTGGGAAGGTGAGGCTGTGAAGATTCAGTTACTGGTGCGGGTGGTTTTTGGTTGTGATGGGAGAAGATCGTTAAGCACTCCAACAACATGGCATTTGATATATTCGAGTCATGAGCCAAACATTTAAACAGATAAATGCAGGGAATACAATGTATCCCGCTCGTTCATGGCAGTCATTCAAGTTAAAGATGAAGCATAAAGCTTAACACTTATACATCATGCTATACATAAACAAACATTGAAGGTTCAGTACTTACATCTCGGAGCTCTCTTTGTGCTAGTTGTTCCCTCATTTTCTCCTCCTCTCCTGTATATATGCGTTCTCCAGTTTTTTTTTGTCTCAGGTCCGAGTGTGTTGAGAGCAAAGAAATTATGTCCATTTTCCTTCTTGATGGCTATCAAGTTGTGTTTTTTTCTCATATGACCATGTTGTTATTATTACCATGCCAATTTCCCATTTTATGTATATTTTGTTTGAATTTTTGCCAATGATAAAAAAGCATGAGGCAGAATACCTTCCAACCACCCTACTAACATTGCTATGACGGCCATAGGTGTGCAGCCATGACACACATGGCAACAATTTCCCTTTAAGTGCCAAAATCTCAAGAGCAGAGTAACGTATGAAGATCAACGTTTTTCTTTGCATGAGAGTGGAAGGGTCAACAGAGGTGGAACAACCAAAGTTGACTTCAATTTTCACCTTTTTCCTTCATTTTAATTAATTTTTTTAAATACGTAATATTAAAAAAAACAAAAACGAAAATAATAAAAAAGAAATAAGATAAGATAAAATGAAAAATTAAAATTAAAAATAAAAATAAGATAAAATAAAATAAAAAGAATATAAAGTAAAATAAAAGCAATAAAATAAAAGAAAGCAGAAGATAAAAATAAAATATAAAAGCAAAAAATATATGTATTTAAGAAAAAGAAAATAAAAATAAAGAGTAGAAGGAAAATGTGAATGATGTAGAAATTAAAAAAAAAAGGTATGACTAAAACAAAATTGTGAAAAAGAAACATTTTAGAACCTTATTATTTATTATCTATTTTTTTGAAATTTTTGCAAATCAATTTTATTTACTCGGACAAAATTAGTTGTTGATAGTTGCCTCTCTTTACTTAGATTTTATTAAATAATATGAAAATTTAGCATTTTCATATTATCATAGTAAAAAATAAGTAAAGATAGAGACACTAATTTTGTTTAGGTTTTAAAGAGATAAAGGGGAATTAAATCTGATTCAAATAGATACGATGACCAGTTCCTTGAAGAGGGTCACAACCTGAAAAAATAAAAAAACAAAAAAGACTTAACCATTCTAGAGGAGAGGGTCTTATCCAAGAAGAAAGAAACAAATCATAGACCATTTTAGCATAGAGGGTCATGATGCTAGACAAACTTTGAAAATTCCTTTTTTGTTTTGAATTTTTGAAAATCCCTCTTCTCTTTTTTTTTTCAAAATATTGCTTTTGAATTTTTTTTTTTTGAATTTTTAGATGTGGATTCAACCATTTCTAAGAGGGCGTCCCCATCCGAAAAGATTTGTGACCATTACAAAGTAGAGAGTCCATATTCAAAGAGAAAAAAAAAGGCTAATCCCAAAGAGAGGGCCTAGATGTAAACATAAGAAAATCAATGGCAATTCCATTGGAGAGGGTCTTAATGTGACACGCAAATCAATGACCATTGTCGTACAAAGGGTCTTGATGTAAAGATATCGATGACCATTCCCTTGTAGAAGGCCTCGATGTAAACATAAGAAAATCAATGACCATTCCAGTGGAAAGGGTTTCGATGTAACATAGAAAATCAATGACCATTGCCTCACAGGGGCCTCGATGCAACAAAAAGGATTTAACTCTTCCTAAAGAGAGGGTCTGTATTTGGAAGGATTTGGCCAATCCCAAGGAGAGGGCCTAGGAATCGATGACCATTCTCACGGAGAGGGTCTCGATGCGACAAAGCGGATCTGACCATTACCAAAGAAAGGGTCATTGTCCAAAATTTTGACGACCATTACCAAGTAGAGGGTCTTAATCTGAAAGAAAGATTTGGCCAATCCCAAGGAAAGGGCCCATATGTGAGGAACTCGATGACCATTCACAAGGAGAGGGTCTCGATGCAACAAAGTAGGTCTGACCATTTCTAAGGAGAGGGTCATTATTAGAAAGGAGAACACAAGGATTTAACCATTCCTAAGGAGAGGGTCATTGTCTGAAAGGAAAATCTGGACTTGACCATTCCTAAGGAGAAGGTCGATGTTTGAAAGGAGAACTTAGACTTGACCATTCCTAAGGAGATGGTCGTTTGCTGAAAGGAGAACTTGGACTTGACCATTTTCCTAAGGAGAGGGTCATTATCCGAAAGGAGAATCCAAAGATGATTTTGATGTGTTGGCAAACATCACATGAATGCTTAACATTGGTGAAAGTTGTACGAAATATTCATACTGATTGAATTTTTTACAATGTTCTCTTTTTGAACGATTTTTTTATTGACTCATTGATTTTTATGATGTATGATGGATAATGTGATATGATGAAAGTGCATGATAGTGATGAAATGTGTTGAAAGGAATTTTTTGCATTTTCATTTCTTTCATTATTCTTTTTTTTTCCAAAAAACTAGACTTAGGAGGCTAGGCGAACTGGGCTTTGTGGGCCAGGCATAGTTGGGCTTGGGCCAGATAAAACTAAGCTTGAGGGCCAGTATGAAATTGGGCTTGTTGGGCCAGTACAAAACTAGGCTTGGTGACCAAAAAAAGCTAGCCTTGGGGGCCATTACGGAACTAGGCTTGGTGGGGCAATACAAAATTGGGCTGGTGGGCCAAACAAAGTTGAGCTTGGGCTAGATACAATTGGACTTAGGTTAGCCAAAGCTAGGCCTGGGCTAGATAAAGCTAGGCTTGGGACTAGTACGAAACTGGGCTTGTTGGCCAAACAAAGCTAGGCTTGGGCCAGATAAAATTGGGCTTGGGCTAGACAAAGCTAGGCTTGGGCCAGATAAAACTGGGCTTGGGAGCCAGTACAAAACTAGGCTGATGGGCTAGACAAGGCTGGGCTTGGGCTAGAAAAACTGGGCGTGGGGGCTAGTACTAAACTGGGCTTGTGGGCCAGACAAGGTTGGGCTTGGGCTAGATAGAACTGGGCTTAGGCTAGACAAAGCTAGGCTTGGCCAGATAAAACTTGGCTTCGGGCCAATATTGAACCGGGCTTGGTGGGCCCAATGAAACTAGGCTTAGGAGGATAGACAAAGTTGGGCTTGGGCCAGATAAAACTATGCTTGGAGGCCAGTACAAAACTTGGCTTGGAGGCCAATACAAAACTAGGCTTGGGGGGCTAGGTAAATTGGGCTTAGTGGGCCAGGCAAACTGGGCTTTGTGGGCCAAAGTGGGCCCAAAATATATAGGTCATTCATATGAATGAAGAGGACCATTAATCCTAGGAATGTCAAGAAGAAGAACTTTGTAGTATTGATTCCTTCTGAGAAAGCAAATTGATTGGAGAAGTATGATGCATGAGTATGCTTACTTATGTTATGATGTCAATACTTTTGCTTTTTGAATCTACTATCTGACATGCAAATGGTTATGCATGATATGTTTGCTTAATTCAAGCATAAGGGGTGAAAACATTATTGTAGATCAAAATCCTGAAATGCATGAATACATGATGAAAAATTAGTTATGATCTCTGCCTTTTGATTTTTTTTTTTGCTAGAGTCAATTGTTCTCTTTTCAATCATCAAACTTGTTGTTATGGAGATATGTAGGATGAAATTCGAAGTATTTTGAAATGGAGTAATGATTGCAAGAGAGAGCTGATAGGGTGTTCAAACATTGGTAGCCATGTTTTTAAAGAGAAGAAACAAGGGGTTGAAACCTTGGCAGGGTGTTGAAACACCGACTTAAAGAGGAGAAAACAAGGTGTGGAAACCATGGTGTAAGGATCAAGGTGTTAAAACCTCGATATGCAAAAGAAGCAAGGTGTCAAAACCTTGGGGCAGGGATCAGGGTGTCGTAACCTTGATATGCAGGAGGAATAAGGTGTCATAAACCTTGGTATAGGGATTAGGGTTTCGTAACCCCGATATGCATGAGAAACAAGGTGTCAAAACCTTTGATCAGATGACATGAAGTTCCCTTTTCCTTGAGACATTTTCTTTTCACTTTTGAAATCAATTCTTTAGTCTGATCAGTTTATAAGAGACTTTTTTTTTGTATCATTTCCTTTGAAGCATCATCTAAACAACATGCATAAAATTTCCAATGGCTTAGAAGGGGTTGGATGAGGTGACAAAGACTGACTAGGGAGTTGGCCCAGATTGATTTGGTATCAGGGCACCAAGTATGTTTAGGCTTGCCCCAGTTATTGATGACATGAAGAAAATGATAGGGACTTCAAAATTTGGCCCAATGTGAGAAAATGGATTGGCCTTAGGGTACAAAATGTGTTTGACTTGCCCAAGTTATTGATGAAAGGGTTAGAAAAATGAATAGGACTTCAAAGGTTTCTCTAATTTGAGGATCTGGATTGACACACTACTATAGTCATGAGAAGGAAATAAGAGGTTTAAAAATGATGGGGACTTAAAAAGTTTTCCTAATTTGAGGATTTGGATTGACACATTGTCCCATTTTTTAAGAGGTTGAAATGTGGTGGGTACTCTAAACGTTGTCTCTAGTTTGAATTAACTCTTTTTGAAAGGTATTAGCACCCCAAGGCTTGTGGGGGCTTTATTATTGTTGTATCGTGACCAAGGCTAAGGGTAAGAAAGCAAATGTGGATAGTAAAAAACTAAAAAAATATGTGATAGTATTTTGGAACAAAGATATTTGAATAATGCTGCATCCAAAATTTATTTGCCTCTTTTGTGTTCACCATTTGTTTGCTTTTTTTTTCTTCTCTAAATATCTCTTCTCTTTTTGTTTTTTCTTGATGTGACCACATCATCATCATCATCATTTTTTTTTATTTTTCAAAATTTTTTATTTTGATGAATTATTTTTATTGGTGAACCGTCTATCAAATAAAAGTGCAGACATTATGTCAACCGTCAGTATGAAAGACCCTTGTTCAAGGTAATTTGAAAGAAAAATATTTAACTAACTTTTTTGTATAGTTTTATAAGAACTAATTTGTTAGAAATCAATTTTGTGTTTGTTGGGAGACGACTTTGAGTTACTTTACCCTTTCGATTTTGTTGACTATTATCTTAATAATACTGACATTGTTATAGTTTAGTAGTATTAATTTGATCGCGTCAACGACAACGTTATCAAAAACTTTAACATAAAATTATATATTACATTAGAATTAGATTGAAAAAACTTATCTTTGTTAATTTTAGTTTAAGTTAAATTTAATTTAAATTGTTTGATTAAAAGTTTTAGTTAGTTAAATAAAAGTTTGTTTATAAATATTTATTTAAATTTATCTTTACTTGTAATTTGTTTCCATTATATTTATTTTTAATTTAAATTTAAAATTGAAATAATTATTTTTTATTTATTGTTTATATTCAAGTAAATTTGTATATTTTTTATGAAAAATTAAGATAAATTCAGTTATGAGAGAATATTAATCGAATCAGAAAATAAAAAATAAAATAGAACATCACAAAATAATCATTTATACCTATAGACTATATGCGAATATCTTACTTGATACACTCCTTTAACGAATAGGAAATTATGAAATTAAAGAAGTGAAATCTAGATATACTCTTTTATATCTTTAAGCAAAAATCAGTTAATCTCTAAGCAAAATTGCTAAAGAGATCTGCGGAGAAGATAAGGATGCAGGAGGATTTGAAAATCTGTAAAAAAAAAAGGCAATTGCGAAAGAATGTAGAAGTAGAAAGAGATCTGCTTCCACGGAGAAGAGAAAGACCAAAGCAGAAGTTCTGATGTTTTAAAATTGTTATATATTTCATTCATTAGTTAACGAATAATAATCTATAAATTCAAATACGTTTTCAATATCACTTTTTAATTTCAATATTAGTTTTGAATTATCACTTTTTAATTTCAATATTAGGTTTCAATATATTCATTACATACTTTTATTTTATTTTAAATTATAAACATAAAAATAAAAGTTTTACAATTTGACCTTTATAAATATATTAGGTATAAAAATTATTAAAATCATATACTTTTATTTTATTTCTAAATTATAAATATTAAATGAATTTTATATTTTCAATTTGTTTTGTTATAGAAAATTAATATGAATATACCTAATCAAACTATTAAACAAGAAGATTAAACAAAACCTTGAGATATATTTCAAAGACAAGAAAAACTCCTAATGGTGAAAATTATATGAGTGTAGTCTGTGTGATTTTAAATTTAATGGATCTTACACTTAAGTGAGAGCTCATCTCTTAAAAGTCAACGAAGAATAGGTTAGAATTTGTACAAAGGTGAATCCGTCAAAACTTATTGAGTTTAAAAGATTAGACAACAAAGCAACTTTCAAAATAGAAGATTCAAAGAAGAAAAAAGTCTCTCTACCACCTTTATCTGAGGAAAGAAAGTAGACAAATAGTGGTGTTCACCACCAACTCAAAGGTCCTTTAGAAGCTTCTTTCAACATTCAAGTTAGAGATTCTCTTGATTGAGATTGCAATGATATTTTATTACTCAAGATTAACATTTCATCTCGCAAGAAGTCCTTATCATAGGAGTACATTGATTTAAATAGGATTTGTGATAATTGAACTTATTGAACTTGTGAGATAAAAATATTTTAAAAAGTACTTTTTAGTTGCATAAATTATTTTTAGATATTTTAATAATTATTCATGCAACTAAAATTAAATTTGATCCATTAAAAATATGAAATTAAATTATATACAAAATAAGTCCAAAATTAATAAATTCTAAAAATAAATCAGACATAAATGCATCTCTAATTTTTAATTATATACTCTCCTTTCTAAAATATGAGCCACATAGAACCTATTCTCACTCCCTAATAGATCTATTTTCATTCCTCCTACCACTACTAAAATTAGCTCCAATCATAAGCCGTCATGTGATGCTCTACCACTTTTTAATTTGTGCGATCATAGCTTATAAGTGGCATGATCCTTCACTAAAAATTCTGACCAATTAGAACATGCCACATCATCATCTTTTTCCCTCTCACCAAGCCTCACGACCAGAACCGGCCATTGCACAACCTCGTTGAACCATCAACGTTACAACCATGGAATCACCAAATCGTGATTCATGCACCCACGCCTTTGCATCCATGAACCGCACTGGAGTACAGTTCGCCGGAAACAAGACGCGCCACAAACATAAACCGCGAGCCACCACATCGCCTCCAACGCGAACCTAACAGAACCGCGAGCAAGCCACTAGATTGCCTCTGCATAAGCAATCCTCAACGCAGTGTCGTCGAACGCAATCCACCATTGAAGCCACCATGGCTAGTAGCTCCATCGAGTTTGCCTTTCACGAACAACAACATCGTGCCAACGCACCTGCATAAAAACACAACAACGCACCTCTGCATCAACAAAACCTTAAAACGCGAGCAGTTCGGCGTTCGCGAACCAGAAAATCAAAATCCATCATGCACTTGCAAGAACACACTCCAAGTTTCAACACTAGAAACGTGAACCATTGAAGAACCACCAGGACACACACCACAACAGTTTGAAATCCCAGCGGAAGTGGCCTTAGTTTAAGAGAAAGAGAGATAGAGAGCTGCCATGTGGGGTCTCTCATTGACCTAGTTAGCAAGTCAAAGCAAGGCAAATCTTCAAAGTTAGTTAAATCTAGTCAACAGGTTAAACATGAGAGACTAAAGTATAAATATCGATATACATGGATTTATCTTTAACTTTGGACCACAAAATTACAAATGGTTAATTAAGAAAATTAATGCAAATATAAGTTGGTGATAATTTATTATATATATTTAAGTAATTAATTAATTTAAATATATAAGAAATTATCAACTACTATATTTATCAAATATTTGTAAAATTGGCTATATTTCTCCAAATACTTTTAGATATTCATAACCACTATAAAGATGAATCATAATGATTTTTTTAATGATATTGAAGAGATTTCAGCAACAGAACAAATAAAGAACAAGTCCAATCAAGTCTTACTATATAAAGAGACCAAGAAGAAATAAAAAAAAAATTTGGAACCTCAGAGTTTAGGAACCCTTTAAGGGGGTCTAATTTCATCCTCTCTCTCCATTCTCTTTTATTTTATTTTGATGGTATTTTGGTTTCATGGAGGGCTAAATTTCAAGGATTGGTTCCACTGTAATTTCATTATGCATTTTTAGGTGAGATTAAAATAATGTCTTTGTTCTTTTGATTATTGTTTTGGTTTCATTTATCTATGTCTTTTATCTCTGAATCACGTAAAAACTAATTTTTTTACATCATAGCTGATTAGTGAGATGTTTTAATCTATATGCATGTTGGTCATATGAGTCCAAGGGTTTTCAATTTTAATTGAGAATGTACTTTGATTAAATTTAGAAACTTTCATGTGATTGAATGAGTTTTTGCCAATGATTGAGAATGTACTTTGATTAAAGGTGAAAACTTTAACAAGAATTAATAAGAATATACTTTGGTTAATTAGCTTTTTACTTGTTTGATAAACCTCTAGTCACGTAAAGATTTAGTCAAAAATCAATTTCCTCACTAACTAATATAATATAGTGATCAACCAAGGATTAACCTAAAGATAGGCAAGGGATTTGAATGTTTCTTGAATTTGCTTTGTGAATTAGAGGAAATCTATACAAAATCTATTAAAATTGATACTAAAATGAACTTAAAATGATATGAATATGTATGAATGCAAAGTGTTTGATGAAATGCTTATGCAAACTACAATGCATATAAGGTATTTGATGAAATGCCTAAGCTATTAATGCATGTTCAATATACAATGTGATTTTCCTACACACAGTCTAAACATGTGAGATCGCTAACATGTGGATTAACCTCCACAAAGCCACTGGAAACAAATTAATAGCATAATATTCATAAAACTAAAACCTGGAAATTGCTCACGAATGTTCATATGTGAAATGTGCAAGGCATGGTCATGACTTACTATAGAATGGATGAAATGATAATGTGATGATACATAATGCTTAGAAATGATCTCAATAGAACACAAAAACTGGAATCATGCATAATGGTTGAGTAAAATGTAAAATCCTAAATCACGAACCCTAGTTTAATGAAAATAACGAACACGCGTGCGAACATGAAATTGGATGCAATGAATCATGAATTGAGTATGGAAATGGTTCGAAATCATCACGTAAAGTATCACAACGAAATCACGAACACGAAATAGGCACGAGAAACACAAGAAAATGAAATTCAAATTCAAACGTGTATGAAACAATACATAATTCTACAGATTCAAAATTCATAACTCAAGTCAATGGTTTACGTACGATTGATCCTAGTCAAAAGACCTTTGATATCTAGGTAGAATGATTGTTGCATTATTTGAATTTCGAGATGATTCCAACTCTAATTCAGTGTTTTAGTGGATCAATATCACTCAACTAATTAAACTTGAGTCATGAATGCAAATTAGAAAAAAAAAATGAACGAAAACATGGTAATTGAACGGTAGAAATGGAAGAAATATAGAAATTCACTAAAGAGAAACATTCTTACAACACTGAGTTCGGTGAAAATGAAAGAAATCTCCCAAGTACAGCTTCAAAAGTCATCCATAAATACAAAAAAATATAGAGAAATCTGGAATTGCCTCTGTGATGGTGTGTTTGGGTGATTGTGTGAGAGTGAGTGATAATGTTACTTTTTAAGTGTTTTATGTGTTTATTGTCATGAATAAATCAACTCTTTCCTAGCTTTTATCTTGTTATATTCTCAGGTTTAGTGTGTTTTATATTGTTTTGGGTTTTAATTATTTTATGCTTGTTTTACCTCTACTCTCTATTTTGAGTGTGTTAAATAAGTTAATAGGAAGCATTTGTGGTGGAGGAAAATAAGCAAGAACTCATGGGAGCATGTTTTGGACAAGAAAAAAAAATCAATTTGAAGCAAATACCCACGTTGGGTGCCACTGAAATCACACCTAGTGCTTCAAAAATAGAATGTTGTCAAATTGGTTGAGCGGTGGTAAAGTAAGGCTGAGCGCTTACAAGGCTGAGCGCCCATAAAGATGAGCGATGAAAAGCGAGGCTAAGCGCCATTCAATTCGTAAAACTTAGTGTTGAGCGGTGCTAAGACGAGGTTAAGCGATGGAATCGCTGACATGTCAAAACATGTGTATTTAATCTTGCTTCTCACGAGGTTTTGGGTCATTCCTCATTTTTCACGATAGAGAAACACTTTTGGGTGTTTGGAGAGCCTCTTGGAGGTTGCTAGGGGTGTTGGGAAGCTCTCCTACTCCTCCTTCAGTCTTCTCCTACATTCATGGTGGTTTTTACCCCTTTTAGAGTTGGAGAGGAAGATGGGTTGCGATTGGGAGATGGAGACGTGAATGAGAGGCGCAATTGGAGCATGGAGCAGTTGCTAAGAACCTTTGGAGAGGGCTTGCATCTTCTCTTTGTTTTCCATCTCTTCCTTATCTCTTCTATTTGTAAACCCTAGGTTTTCTACCATGGAGAGCTATACCTTTTTGTTGAGATTAGATGAAATGAACTAAATTCTTGTATAATTTATGTTGTTAATACATATGCTTTTCCATTTCAATGTTAGTATTTGATTTCCATGTTTAATGTTTGCTTTGGTTTGGACATCCATACATGATTTGTGGTTCTTGAGGTGTTGGGAAATGTCTTTTGAACCTAGTACTAAAATTGAATACCTAATGAAGCTTGTATCTAGAGATAGAACATGATTCGTTAATAATCTTAAAAGTCTTGAACTTAATGCATGATTGCTTGTTGATGATCCAAGGGATTGGACTTTGAAGAGTTATCATAGGCTAAAAGTCACTAGGAATAGGATTTGAGTATTCTTATAAGTTTACTTTGACATGAATATGGAATTGAGATGTTTGTGAATGCATGAGAATGAAGTGAATGAATTTAATCTTGACAATTGTAAATACTCTACGTAAGACCCAAGAAATTTAAATAATTAAATAAATAATTATTTAACAAATGCGGGTAGTGGGAGCCTTTATGGAATTTAATACTGGTTTTTATGATGTGGAAAAGGTACTAGCTTAACTGGTTAAGGTACTTTATTATTATGAAAGGATTTGGGTTTGAGTCTTGTGTATGCCAATTAGTTGTTATTTTATTGTCTATTATTTTTATAATAATATGCTTGATCATGATGAGTGTAAGACCAATGGAATTTAATTAATTAAATAATTAATTAATTAATAAATGCGGGAGGGGAAATAATTATGACATTAAATTATGGTTGGTATGACATGGCAAAGTACTAGCTTAAGTGGTTGAGAGTATTTTGGTTGTGTTAGAGGACTTGGGTTTGAGTCCTATGTATGCTAACTTTTATGCTATTGTTTTATTATTTAAACTATGAAGTCATGTTCTGGTATGATATGATGTCTGAATTGGATTTGTTAAGCATGAAACATGAATTGGCATGATGGTTTGATATTGATTTGGTAAACCCATGGTTATGGGTTCAAGCCTTGGAGAACTTACATTAAACTTTATTTTTTGGCACTTTTGGATTTGATTTGAATATGAAAAGGTGGAAAGGAAAACCCTAGTGGTATGGCAGCTGAGGGGTGGCTGGAAAATAGCCTTAA
>Ga0099822_1006520_pt1 | contig 15188 bp, 4 predicted proteins | sample CowpeawhiteBW_FD_76839 | JGI IMG/M metagenome (GOLD analysis project Ga0099822, IMG submission 76839) | Root nodule microbial communities of legume samples collected from California USA - Cow pea white BW | ecosystem: Host-associated > Plants > Roots > Nodule | place: USA: California | collected...
GGAGGAGGGTGCGAATACTCCGCTCATGTCAGATCCGCCCCAGTTGTAGAGCTCGGATTGGGCACGGAGGAGAACCTTTTCCGGGAGGGTGGCGGGGCCGGCGGCGAAGTTTAAGACGCGATCTTGGGCATGGGTGAGGGGTGGGGTTGGGTGTGGAGTTGGGTGGCGCATTTGATTGATGTGGTTTGAAGAAGGTGGGGCGAGGGGAGGAGAGGCGGAAATGGGTGGTGCGATGATGATTGCGGGAGATGAGGTGGTGGAGAGTGGATCGGCGCCGGAGATGAAACTGAGTATATGGCACCGGTTTTGAAACAACCGAAGCATAAAAGTGGGTATATGGCTTCGGGTGATAACCGAGGCCAAAAGGGGTACATTTTGGCCTCGCCCCAATATGCCTCGGTTCGAGACCCGAGGCAAAATGTGAAAATTAACCGGGACAAAAAGCCCTTTCTGCACTGGTGTATTCTTAATTATATGAAACCAAATCTATGTTATTTTTATATGCACATTCACCTCACCAAAGTTGTAATAAATATAAAACTTGTATCCTTTATTTATTTTTTAATAAAGCGGCACCAACCTCTTTTATTTTTTTTATATTTTGAAGTTTTTTTAGCAAATATTTAATTTTTATTTTAAAAGTTTATATCTGTTAATTTCTTTTGCCATAATAAATACAAGAATAAGTATAAATTTAAATATCACTTTTTAAATTGAAGATGTTCATTCAGAAAAACATTTATCCTGATGTTAACTCGTATAGATTAAGTCCATTCTATTGAATTTTGATAAAATTTTGTCGACATTATATTAGTCTTCGACATATATGAAATGAAAAGTGATTTCAAAAAAATTATCGTATTAATAAATATTCACAAGTAATCATACGATCTAAAATTTAATGCAAATAATTAGCTTGATCATTTAAACGAAGCTAAGATTCACTAAATATATACATGATATAAAACTAAATATAACAGAAATTAGGACAATAGAAATAAAACATACATGTATTTTAAAATTCAACTGAAACAATTTTAAATGAATTACAATAATATTAGTTTAAACTATAATTTTTTAACTTAATTCAACTTTTAAAATAAATTTATAAGATGATATTTGCATTTATTTATATATTTTAAAATTATTTTATAAAATCTTTAATAAAATATATATATATATATATATATATTAAAATTACTTTTTGTACAATGTTTTAAAATTTATTAATTAATTTTCTTTATCATCCAATAGGATGTACTTCTTATGTATCCGAATTTGATCATAAGTTACAAAAATCAATCCTTGTACGAGGTGGCTAACTTGAAAAAGAAAATAGACAAAACCAGATAGGTAAATAAGTGGACAATAATAAACAAATAAGTGGAGAACTGCGTATTACTTTTCGTATAATTTTTTAAAATTTATTAACCAATAATTTTTGTATCATTTGTGGGATGGGATGTACCTCTTATGTATCCCGAATTTGATTATAAGTTACAAAAATCAACCCTTATTTCTTGCACTAGGTGACTGGCTTGAAGAAAAAAAAATAGGCCAAACCAAATAGACAAACAAGTGGGACACAAAGAAAAAAAAAAGTGTGAGTTGCTTATTAGTTTTCGTAAAATTTTTTAAAATTGATCGATCAATCGTTTTTTTTTATCGTCCAAAGGGATGCACGTCTTATGTACAAAAAATCTGATTATAAGTTACAAAAATCATCCCTTATTACTTCAAAAGTTGGGCTAAGCACCACCAAAAAAATTCTATAAATATAAGACCTTGGACTTTTATTTCAGGCATTGAGTGGAGACAAAAAAATGTAGCATTAGGATAAATAGGGTCTGTGAGGCACGAATGAGGTGTTCTTAGTGTAAATCTTATATGTAGACGTTGCTCAAATGAGATTGTAATATTCTATGAGTAGCTGAATTTCCTCGTGTCCATGTTTGATGTAATCAATTCTGATTATATTCATTCTACTTTTTGAGTATTTATCTTTGCTTTTATTCAATTGTTTGTGGTTTAATTTATGCTTAATGATGACTTGATCACTCATTTATTTAACTAGTTTGAATTGAGTTGGGAAACTGATCTCAAACTGTGATCCAATCAAATCATCATACTTGTACTGGTGCTAATTTAATTTTAAGTAGTTAGAGGGGATGGTGAAGGAGAGAGTCCTACACATTAAAGCAAAAGATTCATTCTACCAGAAGTTGAGGAATCACACTGGGTTTGAAGTCCTTAGGTTCTAGTATATTAGGGATGAACCTAGATCTATGTAGAAAGAGTACTCCCAGGACATTGAATGATTTGCATAATAAGTAAACAAGATGGTAGTGGTGTAGTAGAAGATGAGATGAAATCAATTGACAGTCCCTGCTTCACTCAATCTATCTAAGAACTACCATCTAATTTTACTTGCGTTCTTTATCAAAACCAAAAACCCAAAAATTAAACTATCAATATACTTGCTAAATCCTCGTGGATATAACACTTATTGATACTATTAAGTACCAGTACACTCTGACTAAGAAATGGTTGTTGTGAAACAGTCACCAATAATTTTATATTATTTAATTTTTTATTTTTAATCTTATAATTTTGTTTTCATAATTTTGCAGTTTTATATTTTTGTAATTTTGCATTTTTTTTTATTTTTAATTTTAATTAAATTTAAAAATAAACTTTGTTAAATACAATAAATATTTGAAATAGATCTGTGTCATGAAAGTCTTGTGTGTGACATTTACGCTAACATTACAAGGTAACTATCACAACACAAAGTTAACCGTCACACTTAATTGTAGAGACTCAATTGAAAAATTTTAAATTTTTTTAATAGACTACAATGATGTATAGATTTATTAAGAACTCAATTGAAAGTTTCCAAATCTCCAGTAGACTAACAAAAGTCAAAGTCGTAAAATCATTTTAACTTAAAAATCTACTTTTTTAATTTTTAAGAAATTATAAGTTAAGAGTTTATGAAATTCACCAAATCTCGTTAAAGACAAAGTCTTATTTAAAATTGACATTAAAAATGAGAGTGTAAACTTTACAATTTGGCATTGCTTTATTAACTCTTGGTCCTTCAATAAATGTTCATAAAAAGGTTTTTAATGCGAAAACGTAGTTATATATACGCACAGAGAAGGAAGTTGAAGATAGAATGTTATTAATATTAAGTTATAAAGTATTATGCATCATTATTTGCCTTGTAACCCAAAGCAAGGAAGACATAGCCTAGAAGGGTTTGTTAACGTTTTGTTGTACATCAATTTTTGTAGAATCGCAGTTGCAAAGGCAAAATCCGCCAAGGCACAGCGCAGGGCAATGTGGGCGGTGACTACAAGCTTTCGCACAATCTTTGTCCTGTTTGCACTGGTCGCCTCTACCAAAAGCTTGTTGCATAAAACCTGAAAATAAGAAAAATATGTATTCATTCCTGCATTTTGAAAAATAAAGTTGCATTGGAAGAAGGTGGGGAAATACCAGATGCAACCAGAATTAGGAACACAAAGAGTGCCACTTGATGAACTGAAACTTTCGCCATTGTTTCTTCAGGATTTTGCTGCTGCAAAGAATATGCTGTTTTATCTTGGATTGGGATACAAATGCTATCACATGCAACATATTTATCCTGGTTGAGTATCTCAGTTCATTTAATAAATATATCAGTTTCTCAGTTTTTTTCGGATACTCATGATGAAGGAAACTAAATGTGTTTGGACCGTTCTCATCTTAAATTCAGGATTATTAATTATTTCGGTGGAAATATTTATTTATTTGCTTTTTATCAATAAATATTACTTTTTAGTATTTTTGTTAATGGAAAAATGAACTCACAACTTTTCTCCTCTTTCTTTCCTAATTCATCACAGCACCAAATATTTATTATTTGGTTATCGTTATATTATTTTTAATCGAATAATTATTAGATAGTGTATAGCTTATTTATTTTGAAGATTCTTTTATATCTTTTGTTTTAATAAGGTCTTATAAAGAAACATATTTTTGGTAATTTTTATTTATTTATTAATAAATTATTTTTATTAAAATAAAAAAGTATATTATGACATAAAAATTTAAATTTTGTATCAGATTAACATAAAATTTTCAACTTATGATCTATGAGATATCATCTATTAAAATAAATTCGTGTAGTAAAATATTAATTACCTTTTAAGTATAAAAAATTGTAAATCTTATGTTATTACATACACTTTAAATATGTAAATAGTGATCATGTTCATTTTTTTTTAAACAAACTGATAAAATTTACTTCTTGCAAAAGGTTATTAAAATATCATTTCACAATAGATAAAATCACATTATTAAATATTATATTTCGGTATTTTGTTGTTATATTTTACTAAGTTTATATTTTTATTATTTCTAAATAAGTTATACATACATTTTATAGAGATGTGGATTCAGAAATAATGGAATCAATTTAAATTTGTATTTATTGTCTTAACTTTTGAATAAAGACAACTTAATAAATTCAAAGGTACAGTCGTATTAATACAAAATGTTAAAATGTAATAATAATAATAATAATAATAATAATAAACGGCTACAAATATACATACCATGTTTAATCTGTATATGTATAATTTATTTGAACAAAATTTCCGAACACTTTTTTTTTCTTTCTACAAACTAAAGTGATTAAAATTAAAATAAATAAATAAATTTATCTAAATTAACTTTATCTAGAGTCATTCTTACTTTAAAATATATATTTTCTTTAGTAAGTGTTTAAAAGAAGTTTGTCGACGCAAAACGTAACAAAAAACTCTTGATTTCCTCATATCAAACCTTTATTTTTATTATAAGAACCAATATATGGCAATGAGATTAAGTAATCATGATGATAATGGAGAATTTCAATCAAACTTTTGATCAATTTATGTAACGGAATAATGGTGCCAGCATATTAAAATGGGTTGAACGTTATCAAATTCAAATAAAACAACTCCAAATTAATAATGAAAAGGAATTTCATCAAAATCAAAGAATTTTCACATCAAAGACTTAATGATGCAAAACATCTCAGACATGTATGATGCGAAAAAAAAAAAACAAAAGATTTTACAAGAAAAAACATCAATATAGTATAACTATTTTCTTTTTCAAATAGATCGATCGATTCGAGAAAACTTACCTATATAATAAGTAGTGTTATCTTGACACTTAATTCATAATAGATTATTTTAGAATCACATGACTTAACTCATATTATATTTTGAGTTGAATTTGTCTACATGATACAATTTTAGTTCAATATATTTTAAACTTAAAACATATTATAATAGTACGACTTTAGTTTAGTTTTAGTAAAAGTCCTACCAAAATGATATGATTCCAGTTTAAAATATTTTTATATAAAGTTATATCACGTTATCATGAATTCAACATTAAAAATGTTTTAAACTAAAATTGTACCATCTTAAAATAACATTTTAAAAAGACTTTGTTATCATCTCTAAGAATTTAAATTCTTATATATTTTCGTAATCTCCATAAATTTTGAAGAAACTAGGTACAATATTCATAAAATTGAATATTTTTGTGATTTGTTTTCAAAAATTACATTTTAAACATGGAAAGCTAATATTCGGATTTATACTAACAAAAGTTTCCTATTTCAAATGGCTCCTAATAGAAATTTTAAGGCGTAAGTAATTATTTCAAGAATATAATTAATGTCCATAACTATTTTATTAAAAAAAAGATTAAAAATGAAAAAAAAAATTAATTTAATATTTTAAATTTGTGAGTACATAAAACTCATAAATTATAAATTCATTTCTTTATAAATAATTTAGTGATTAATTTTTATATATTTAAATAAATTCAACATAGTCTATAATTTTGATAAAATTTTAAATTTTTGTATTATTTTGAACAACATAGAGATACATAAAAACCTAAACAATAATAATTATGTTCTAAAAAGAAGTATACATAAGAAAAAACCAAATAAACCGACCGAATTATTTGCTTGGAAATAAAGCTTTTGGTTAATGTTGAAAAGACATTTTCTTTGATCAAATATATATTAATCATTAAATAAATTGTTAGAGGTTGGTAACTTGATCGTATATAATAAGCAGTCGTTATCACGAATAATTCTCCATTAAAAACATATGCAATCAATTTCCTTATTTTTCTCTTTGCATTCTTGTTGTAATCTAACTTTCAAAAAGGAGTACTTGAATTTCAACATTACAGGCGGAAAGAAAAAAAGAAACATGTATCAAAGAACGTCCATTCCACTCCGTGTTACACATAAGCAACGGTCAAGATCTTCTTGAATCTAACCTCACCAATTGCATCCGCCGCCAGCGGCACACGTTAGTCATATATATCTTACCCTGCGCCGTGTTGGCGCGATACGTTGGCATTGAAGCAGACGCGTGACGCGCTTAGCACAACGCGTACAATCCACCGCGTATTCGGAAAGCCTGAAGTCAAACATTTCCACGTTGGATTACGCTGACAAAAGTGAATCTTCGTCATCGATCACAAGCGGCTCGTCGGACTAGTAAAATTTTCAAAAGCAAAGTGAAAAGAGCTTGCTTTATCGAGTTTTCGTCCCGTTGAATCTTCCATCCCCAAACTTCAAAATCAAATCTTTCTTGATCTGAACTTTCTTGGTTGCTTTTCTTTACGCCATGGAGTCCAAAAACCCTGCGAGGTTTACGCTGGGGAAGCAGTCATCGCTTGCCCCAGAACGCCACAACGAAGGAGCAGAGCCTCAAAACGATGGAGACGCTGTTGATCAGGGTGTGAGGTTGATGTACTCGGCGTTCGAAGGGGATGTGGATGGTATTCGCGAGGTGTTGGAGTCTGGTGTGAGTGTGAATTACAAGGATATTGATAATCGCACTGCTCTTCATGTCGCATCATGCGAGGGCTTCACTGATGTCGCTGATTTGTTACTCCAAAAAGGTGCTGAAGTTGACGCTAAAGATCGATGGGGGAGCACGGTAACTTCACTCTTTTTCTTTTTAATTCGTGATCTTGTTTAGTGCCAAAAGTGATTGTGCTTTGATGTTTGACACGGTTTGTTGGTATTGCTATTTGCGGTTTTTAGTCGGACAAAGATGATAGCATTTACCATAGATTTCATAAGAAAATGTCCTAGGTTTGGCTTAAGCGTTCAGGGTTGTTGTATCTGGATTTAGTGTTGTTTGATTAGTCAAATGATGTCTCGTGTAGCGTGGATTCGTTCTGTGAAATGTAATGCCTAAAAAAAGGATTGCGTGTAGTGGATTGTAGAATAAGTTAGAGGCATTTTTCGTGAACATGATTGTTGTTGCAATTTACCCGGCGGCTTGATTAATTGTTTAGGCGTGCATTTCTTCGAGCAAGTTTAAGATAAGTTCTCTTATCAAAAGGAGATTGATGCCTTCATCTTAGATTCTATTAGGAGGTGAGTGTAAGCCTAACTCATCTAAAAAACCCGAAGAAGATTCTTCCACCTTATATACTGGAAATTGGTCTTTTTTCTAGTTAACTAGAGATCTCCAACATGTGAGTGGTCCAATAGAGACTCAATTTGATAAACTTTAATATATGAGTTTTTAAGTTTAAGTTGTTACGATAAAATCGACTTGTAAGGTGAAGATTGTTCTATTGATTTTATTTATAATCAATGTAAGATCAAAAACATTCTGTTGCCACAACAATTTATTCTGAAGGTTATTAGAATCTTACTATTCACGTTTCAAGATTTAAATCCTATTCAAAAAAATTTGACTACATGTTGACTCGTTTCATAAGATGAATCACAAATGACATGGAATCTCACATTTCACTAATGAATTAGTGAAACTTTTTCATCATGGGTGTAAATACCAGGGTTCAACCACTTTGTTAATTGAAGAAGAATTGAAGAAATATTTTTGAACTTATCCTATTTGATTATTTTTCTATTTTGTTTATAAATCTCTTAGTCAATGCATGCACTCTATCAGACTATTTCAATGTTTATTTCCATTCTTACAAAGTAAAGGTATCAAAAACTCTGATATACTAATAATTATGTTTTATGAGACTTGTGGTTAAGTTGTTTTATCTATTTCTAGTTTAAAATTATTAGACTGAACTCTATAAATAATCTATATGATGCATTATTTCTCATTGGCTTTGAAACTTACAATGCAAAGCAAATTATGATTCATAATTCAACAAATTAGCTTGGTGATGATTAAATGTCAATTTGATAACCTTGTGTCTAAACTTAAAGTGGAACAGATGGTGTGCACTAGCATGCATCTGTTAGGCAGTGTTTTTATCCGATTTTTGACAGAAGATACTTCTGATGCACGTTGACTTATCACTTGCCTGCGTGAAAAGTTAGTATGATGGGAGTAAACATCAAGAGGATATAAGTAATATATACTTTAAAAATAGGACTGATCTTGTGTTGCAGATTGTATTAGGTTTCTAATTACGTTCCCCTTGAAGTGTTGTGCTATTAATCGTGATTGAGTTTATCCTTAATTTAACTCCGAATGAAGTGATGAAAATATTCAATTGTATTGTGTTTCTTCTAACTTTCTTTTAATAATCTTGTCTTATGCTCCTTCTTTTCCTCTTTATTAAAGAATACAAAATGAACTCTTATTATTTGATTAAAGTAATAACGGGAGCTCATATACATATAGAGTTTACCAAATTGATAAAAGAAAAAGATACAATTGTATCATAAAGAATAGAAAAGGGATTGTATCATAGAAGGATAACAAAAATAATACTAGCCCATCTATGTAATAACTAACTAATTATCTCTAAAATACTCTTCTCTGTATTCTGTAATTACTGTTCATGGGTCTTCTGTATGGGCTTCCTTTGAAAATAAAATACTACTAATAGATATGTAATCATGGGACTGATTATTAGTTTTGCATCTCTTTAACAGCCCCTTGCAGATGCTATTTTTTATAAAAGAAATAACGTGATTAAACTATTGGAGAAGCATGGAGCAAAGCCACTGGTATGTGTGTGTTTAGGATTGTAAATTATCAAGTTATTGTATCAGTTTTAGCTTTTATATTCTGCTTCTGGATGTGATGTGAATACATGTTGTGATTATACTGTTTCAGATGGCCCCTATGCACGTTGACCATGCACGTGAAGTCCCAGAGTATGAAATAAATCCTAAAGAGCTCGATTTTAGCAACAGTGTGGAGATAACGAAGGTAAAGGCTTTCTTATTATTTTTTATAATTGTTAGTTAATGTCAATTACGTCATTAATTCATCAGAAATTCTCTAAGGACATTGGTGTGTTTGGATGTGGAATTTGAGAAAGAATTCAATTTTCAAGTGAACTTAAAATATCATACATCAAAGTGACCTGTTTGGATATAAAATCCAAAGATTTTTAAGATAATGGGAATTTTATAATGAGGGAGTTTCAAATAAATCCTAAAAGGAAGGAATTTCAAATAGCACAATATGAAATTTGAATATGAAGAAAATTTATATTACTTAATCAAACCAAAGAGTTTGAAATATTCAAACAAAGTATTTTAAAAATGAAGGAAATTTAATTCAAGTAATTAAAGTCCTGCTCATTTTAAAATTTGATGAAATTGAAATCCTTATCTAAATGTCAACTTATTATCCTTCATTAGGTTTATGACACTAGTTGGTGATTTTGCAAGTTTTGTTAAATAGCTATAACTGTACAGTATTGAAACAAGCCAATTCCTGTTTCTCAAGGAATTTGACCACTATTGAATATCCAGGTCTAGCTTGCAGATTCTCTTAAATTTTCGTGTTTGTGTGTACATAATTACTTAATTGCGTGAATAATCTTCAATTGTATTGCTTCTAAATGATTTTTGTTTCTGCTAATCTTTTCTGAATTTGCAGGGGACTTTCTGTAGTGCATTGTGGCGTGGAACAGAGGTTGCAGTAAAAAAGCTCGGGGAGGAGGTGCTTAGTGACGAGGGGAAAGTGTGAGTTGCTCTCACAAACCTTGCGCAAAAACTGTTGCATTTTGTTACGTAATTTCATGATAATTAATTTACTTGATCTTGCTCAGGAAGGCTTTCAGAGATGAACTTGCCTTGTTCCAGAAGATCCGGCATCCAAATGTCATTCAATTTCTGGGTGCTGTGACTCAGAGCAGTCCAATGATGATTGTGACAGAATATCTTCCCAAGGTTTTTTGTCCTCCAGCTGCATGAAACATGATTTCTTGGGATGTTTGTTGAAGTTAAACAGTAATGTGACAAAATGTTCCTTTCTTGATCTAATTTTGCCATGTCGTGCAGGGAGATCTTTGTGATTTCTTGAAAAGAAAGGGAGCTTTGAAACCATCTACAGCTGTGAGATTTGCGCTTGATATTGCTAGGTATTGACGACACTCATGCATTGATTTTATCTGGGTTCTTCTGTTTGCAGCATCTAGTCTCACAATGAGCTCTCTTTCTCTCTCTCTACCAGGGGGGTGATTTTAAACTTCTGTGATTTTATTTTGATTGGTGCTTATTAGTCATGCAAAAGATCAGAAGAGCACATAAACTATAGTATATTTTTTATTATAAAAGGCTTCAGATTCCTTGCCCTAGTGGCTTGATTTTCAATAAAGGAGAAAAGAAGAAGAATTTGTCTGAGAAACTAGAAAGTAACAAACTGAAGATAAAATTAACTAAAGGTGTATAATTTTTGTCATATATAGTAAATAAATAAATGAATATATGGATAACCATTGAAGTCTGTGCTTAATTAGGTTATATAATGATCTAATCCCTTTTGCCAGTAACATAACTGCATCCATATAGAGAGAAAAATCGAATAGGATCTTAGTGGCTAAATGGTTTTGGCTCACAAACTGCCAGTCATTTCTATATGACCCACCGAGACAAAGTTATTAATTTGATGGAAAGGTATTCAATGTATTTTTGAAAGCTACCTCCCTCATTCATGGAATTTTGTTTTAGGAGTTTTATGACTGTTAACATTTCTCATGGATTCATTCTTGCTGGAGGAAAGTCTGTGACATGTTAAACACAAGTTCTCAAAATCCATTTAATGGAAATTATATTTAGATGAGACATTTGTTGGGTTCTGATAATGATCTCTGCTCCCTTTTTTATTTATCTTTTGTTCTATTAAGTGTACTCAATACCATTTTTTATTTGAAATTATGCAGGGGAGTGGGTTATTTGCATGAAAATAAGCCATCACCCATTATTCACCGTGATCTTGAACCTTCGTAAGTTTCTTTTGTTCGGTTATTGTTTTTTCCTCAATTTTATATTGTTTTATGTGAAGTCCGTGTGTGTCTGGTTTAGTGGCTGATACAGTCTACACTTTTTATCAATGTTGCTTATGAGTAAGCTAACAGTAATATATTGCGGGATGATTCTGGGCACCTAAAAGTTGCAGACTTTGGGGTTAGCAAGTTGCTGGCCGTTAAAGAAGACAAGCCTCTAACTTGCCAAGAAACTTCCTGTGGGTGCTGCTTTTCTTCAGAACTGTCATTAATGCATACTTGAAATATTGAATTATCTGAAATGCTGTATTCTCTTTTTCATGGGGCATTTGAGAATACTTTCACTATTGTGACATTTTCCATGTCCTCTTGATTTTCTGAAACTGGGAATCTTTTATTTTTGCTCATAGGCCGGTATGTGGCTCCGGAAGTTTTCAAACAAGAAGAATATGACACCAAAGTGGATGTGTTTTCATTTGCACTAATTCTACAAGAGGTAACTTTATTTTTTCCATCTATGCTAATAAAAGCTATACATTATAGAATGGCAATATTATCGTTGTTATTGTTGCATTGGTCCCTTTATTTTTGTTTTATCCATATCCTGTATGAGACCTTTCTTGACTACCAGTTGAATTGACCTCTACATGGTTCATAGTAAACCATGTTCCCAAATGACATTTAAACTACATTCTTTTTCCTTGAAAATCAACTATGTAGAATTTTTATATCCTTTTTTTAACTTGGTTATTTACTTCTCTTTCCCTTCAAAACCCAATATTTCCAACAATATGATAGCATTCTTTTCTGCTGTCGAGTTTCTAATAATATTTATTGGTTTGATGGAATTATTGTAGCCTTAGTGTGAATGTTAAGATCCTAACTAGCTATTGTCACAATTGATGTTTCTTATGTTTATCTTTAGATGATTGAAGGGTGCCCTCCTTTTTCTGCAAAGCAAGAAGATGAAGTTCCTAAGGTGTATGCTGCCAAAGAGCGTCCACCTTTTCGAGCTCCAGCCAAGCGTTACTCCCATGGAATTAGAGAGTAAGTCATATATGTTTCTTGGGTTATTTTTTCCTGTTCAGTGATTTCAATTTCCTGAGAAAAGGTAAAAGGATGTTAAACTATTTCCTCATCTTAACATGCAACATACAATTTTTTTGTTAATAAGCTTTCTAACTAGGTATACATTTTATTCCTTATTTTTGCATTTTAACAGATAACTTACCTTCTTTTTTATTAATAGGGCATAAACTATTAATGTTTGGACAGTTACAGTTTAACAATGTTCACGTTTGTAAACCAACTCTTATTCTTATTATGCCAATGTTTGGTAAAAAGATACTTGAAAAGTTAGTTCAAAGTTCAGAAGTTTAAAAATTTGGAATTTATCTATTACGCTAGATCAATGAAGTAAAAGTATGACTAAAATTAGCTATTGAACTATTTAGCAATTTAAAATCACATAAAAAAGGTATGTTTAAATGTATCTTTATTTTTTTTTTTGTAATTCCATTTTTTAATGAATAATGATATATGTTTGTAGATTGATTGAAGAGTGCTGGAATGAAAATCCAGCTATGAGGCCAACATTCAGGCAAATTATAACAAGGCTGGAGTTCATCTACAACACAATCGGTCAAAAAAGACGTTGGAAGGTTATCCTCTCTCTTACATAACATTCCCCTCTCCCCTGCATCAGATATTTGTGCTTCTTCAAAACTCTGTTCAATGGACTAAATGCCTAATCTCTTTAAATATTTCATATTTTACAAGTTAAAGTCATTATTTGTCGCATGTTTAATACTATTCACTTGATTTTGCTATTTTAATGAAGGGTACCATCCATAATTTATCAGCTAAATTTACTGTTGGTTGTATGCAAATATAAGCAATTGGCAATGTACAAATTTTCACTAGCATTGTACTAAAAGTTGGCACTATATGTCATTTATTTGAACAGCTTTCTGTGATTACAACACATGTGGAGCAGTTGTAACATTGACAGTGTTTGTAACATACAGGTTAGGCCTTTGAAATGTTTCCAAAATCTGGAAGCCTTGCTAAAGAGAGATCATTCAAATGGAAGCAGTCGTGGTTCATCTCGCTCTAAATCCAGCAGAATATGAAGGAGAACACTGGTCTTCTCCTGTAACTTCAAACATTGGCGTAAAGATGAAGAACAACAAACAAATTTGATTTCTGAGTAGGGGCTTTGCAACTCTTTCACATGTGTATTTTTCAAGATTCTTCATGCTTCTCAATTATTTCTTTTTCAATTACATTGTGTCTGATATATATAAAATTGTAGTAACGTAAACACATTCTAGGAACTTGCTCCTTGTCATGTACATTATGTACTGTATTATTATGTACCAAGACAATTTTGTTATGTAATTTTTGGTTCTCACTGCAGAACCAAACAAACAGGAAGATGATAAATGATAAATAAATGCTATTTTTGTTTTTGTTATATAAAAAATGGTTATAGTATTAAAAACACTATCGTTTAATTTTTAATTTTAGAAACAATAACAAAAAGAGGCAATGCCATGACATGAGTAAATGATCATGGAGAAAAATAGTAGCACTTGGGATTTTGTTTAAATATTGTTTTGTAGGACTTCTAGAAAATAAAACAAAAAATAAGATAATTTTTTCGTAAATTAAACTCAGTCTATAATATAATTTGTAATTTTTTTTTTTTACATTACCTTTTAAAAATCGAAATTTTAACTTATGCATAAGTTTGTTTTAATATATAGAGAAATTGACTTTATAGTTTTTTCACTTAAAAATGTAGAAATGGAAATTTACCTTGATAAATCCCAAATACAGTTTGTCTCTGCGGAGTATAGTCATGTTAACATCAATGATGCAATGCAACAAGAGAAGGTATTTTAATTTTTATTCTGTGTCATTAGTGTGTGCAGGTAGTAATCACGGGGTGCAGGAAGTAAATATCTCATTTTAAAAATAAGGGTATGGGCCGTGTGAGGGTCTTTTTTCTCTGTTTTGGGTAGGTGGAGAATTGGGCTGGGAGACGTTGACAAAAAAAAACAGTTTTGTTATATTGAAGGGGTACCTGCACTATTCATACCTGAAACTTTGTCCTTGAATCATACCTGAAACTTTGTCCTTGAACATCAATCAGTGAATTCTCATATGTAGAATTTTATTTTGATTCATCAACAGCTTACATTATTATTTGAAATAATTATCAAGAGTGCTAATAGATTTGTTAAAGGAGAAATATAAACTAGAGTTCTCAAATATAAGTTATCAAAAATGCAATAATGAGGATCAATTTGTTTTTTACTAGTGATAATAATTTCACATAAAATATAAATTATGTTGATCTAATTATTAAATAATAACTACATACGATCACAATTATTTTCATAAAAAAATTTCCTAACATTAAATAATAATAACAAAGTCATCATATAATTTATATTTTTCTGTATTTTAAAAAATATACGTGTCTTGTTCTGGTCAAAAATTTATATGCTTTGACAATAAAGAGTAACTTTTTTCTTACTTAATTCTCCAAGAATATGTCCATTTGTAATCTTTTTCGAATCACGTCTCCTTTTAGTTTATATTAGACGAAAAATTGCTTTAGTTTTTTTTAACTTATTTTTATATTTAGTGTGGTCTCTTAACTTAAAAAAAAAAAAATCTAATTTGGTCCTTTAAATTTCTAAAACTAAGTTTAGCTTAGTTTTTTTTTTTTTTTTTTTTTTTTTATTTAGTGGTTATTTTTTTTGTTGTTTTTTTTTTAAATATTTTGTTTTTTTTTTTTATGTTTTATCCATAATTGTTTGTAACTAATCGTCTAAACATAGAATATGCTATAATTAATTTTCCATAGATAACAAAAAAAAAGGGAACCCCTTAATAAAATAACAGAAAAAAAAAAAAAAACTAAGCTAAAC
>Ga0099822_1006521_pt1 | contig 15186 bp, 6 predicted proteins | sample CowpeawhiteBW_FD_76839 | JGI IMG/M metagenome (GOLD analysis project Ga0099822, IMG submission 76839) | Root nodule microbial communities of legume samples collected from California USA - Cow pea white BW | ecosystem: Host-associated > Plants > Roots > Nodule | place: USA: California | collected...
TAAATATGCGTGATATTATATTAGTAGGCGATAATATGCGTGATATATATATTAAAATTATATTTATTAAAAATAAAGTGAAATATATCAGAACAAATAAAAGAATAACTATTGATAAATAAAAAAGAAGAGAAGGAGTAGAAACATCTGATTTTATAAAAAGTTTGTAAAAATAACGGTCAATTTTTAAAAATTTAATAAATTGTTATATTTAAAGGGTAAAATCAGTATTTTGAAAAGTGGACACAAAAAGGGAAATCCCCTTTATATATTGTTATAGATTTTTACTTTTAAATGACGTGAAAATAATAAATGTATCAGAAAAATAATAATCAAATAATTAAACAATATATTTTTACAAAATTATATAGAAGTAGTTGATGTAACTCATCGAAAAGATATCATGTAATTCTTTTTTACTTTATTATATCATATATATATATATATATATATATTAACTATTTATTACTATTTTTAGTAAGTAATATTTATCAAGTAAATTTGACTAATATTTTTTTTATCCAATCGTGTATTTCTATGTAATTCTTAAAATCTAAAATTTATTTAAAGAATTCCAGCATGGGTTTACTTGAAACAAATTATAACTGAGAAAAATATTTTTACTTTAAAATTTTAAATGAAAATATTTTCATAGCTGTTTTTACTATAAAATCTTATTTCTACAATGTTTTAATAACTGTTTTTTTTTTCATATAAAAACGGTTATTTTTATAGTAGTAGTTATAAAACTGTTATTTAATATAATAACATTATTATTTAAATTATTGGCTCACAATTGTCTTCCATTCTTCGCTCTCTTTTTTTCTTCCTTTTCAAACAATAAAGAGAAAAAAGAAAAACTTATTTCTTTTCTTCTTGAAGCCTTCATCTTCTCCGGTTTCTGCAGAAGAAGAAAACAATTTCCATTTCCTTTCTCCCGAAAAATCCAAAGATCAGATGGAAAACCGTTCACATGATTAACGCTCCAACTCTCATCAATGGAGTCCGAACTCCAAGACCTCGATCCGAAACCGCCGAAACAACCCGACCCGAACAATGACGAGCGTCCTCTCCTCAAGCCTTCCGCCGCCGACTCCTCCGGCGAGCTCGAGAAGAAATTCGCTGCGTTCGTGCGGCACGATGTTTACGGTTCCATGGGACGCGGTGAGTTACCGACGCGGGAGAAGGTGCTGCTGGGCGTGGCTTTTGTGACGCTGGTTCCGGTGAGGGTGGTGGCGATAACCACCATCCTGTTGCTCTATTACTTTATTTGTAGGGTTTGCACGATGTGCTCTGTCCCGAATCGCGTGGAGGAGCATCAGGAGGATTACGCGCACATTGTAGGGTGGAGGAGGATCGTCATTGTGCAGAGTGGAAGAGCCCTCGCCAGGGTCATGCTCTTCGTGTTCGGGTTTTATTGGATAACGCACACGTATCCGATTCCACCGGCTTCCGTTGAAAATTCTACCACCACCGACGAGCAGGTGCTTGCTTAATCGCAGCAAAACTGTTCTGCTTTGATAATCTCTTTCCAGATATAGATTGATCATAACTGCATCCGTGATGTTACTCGTTTTATTGTATCTCGTTACTATCAATTAGGTGGATATACTTTATCAATAGCCCGTTTGGATGCTCATCTATATCCCGCATGATGCACGTCTAGATAAGTGTTTGGATTACAGTTTGAAACTTGTCGATCGGAGAAACAAAATTTCCAATTCACAAGACTGAGAAATAAGTATTTTGTCTGGTTGAAATAAGCGTCAGTTATGTCGAACTTTGTTCAGATTGAAGCAAAAAAGAGTAACTTCCAAGTTTTGTTTTATTTTTTTCACATTCTCATAAATGTTTCAAACAGGAACGAAGTGCATGTTGGATTCATGTTAATTTTCTAAGATCATTTTTTCAGTGTAATTTTAGATAACACTGTTCACATGTTTGGTTTCAGATTGTGAAATTGATTCTAGATCCAGTTGAAACAAACTTGGGTAGTTTTTTGTATTGAATAGAAAGCTTTATACTGAAATTTACTAGTAACTTTTTTTTTAAAAAAAATAAAAAAATCCAGAACAGTAATCTAATTTCTTCACTTCAAAACCAGTTTTAATCAAAATCAATGAGTACTAATTTTGCAAGCCCTCATTCGAACACCCACATACCTAGATTGGAAGTTGTGCATTATCTGATTTTCTATACTTTTTTGTTTCCAATGTAACTAACGAGAAGCTGTTTCTCCGTTTGGGAATTCTTTCTACTTACTTTATTTCTTCTGTCTTTTTTAATGTACGAAGGAAGACAATGCTCAGTCTGAAGACACAAGACCCGGTGTTATAATATCTAATCATGTGTCATATTTGGATATTTTGTATCACTTGTATGCCTCGTTCCCGAGTTTTGTCGCTAAGGTTTGTGATGTGGCATGTCCTTCCTCCCTTCCAGTTATCTTAAGCACATGTTTCATTGTTGGCATATAGTTCTGTAACTGACGTTTCTTTTCTAAATTTCAAATCATTTATTTCAATCTTGGATCTCATCGATGAAGAGATCAGTGGCTAAACTTCCTCTTCTTGGTCTCATGAGGTCCGTATCATGTATCAGTTTCTTCATATTTAGATCCTGGGGTGCTTCCCTCTTTATTTTTCTCAGTGATAGATAATTTACATTTTATCTTCCTAAATGTTCAGTATCCGTTTTTTATAAGTAGACTTTTCAGAATCCCGTGCTTACATATGATTGTAATTTTTGCGAGTTGTAACAGTAAGTGCCTTGGTTGCGTCCTGGTTCAACGGGAATCAAAGTCATCGGACTTTAAGGGTGTTTCAGGTGTGTATGTACTTTGTTATAATTATTAAAATGTGTGCAATTTTAATCATTTTAATAAAGTAAATCCCATCTTCGTCCTTCTTTGCCTTTAGTGTGATTCTTCACTTGATACTTCATGGCATGAAAATTGCGTTAAATCATTTGATTTTTTTCCACCATTTTGGTTCTTCCGTATTTTTTTGAGGTATTTGATCTTGAATTTTGCACTTTTGAGTCTATACTTGCTCAAAGATTGATGAATTTTTATTCAAGAACCTCCAACTGAATTATCTTGAATATATCATGTGTTAGAAATCTATCTCAGCCAAAAGGATGAACCTGTCAACAGTTGGTTTTGAAAATGTATGATGACTGGAGGTAATTTGGGTTGATAAGCTGATATTCGTATGGGAAGATAGATAGCAAGTTCACTCTTTTTTATGTGGCGTCATATATTGTTTACTGACATCATAATTCTTGTATACTAACAGTATATCAAAATTAAGTAATTTTTTATTAAACTTAATTTTAATTGGTTGCTTGGTGTAGCTTTTGAATTTCTCTCTAGGCTTCTGGATATATTCTGGCTGTTTGGCTTGTGTAGGGGTGTCCCAATTGTCTTCCGATTCTGCATATTCATGTGATTAGCAAGTCAAACGGGGATCTTAGTTCTTAATGCTTTGTTTAAATATTAATTCTAGTGTTGCAACTGTGACATATTTAGGTCTGTTAAATGTCTGGTAAAATTGAACTTTGACCTTTCTTGCTGTAGCTGTTGTCACTGATAGGATTCGGGAAGCTCACCAAAATCCATCTGCTCCAATAATGATGTTATTCCCAGGTTATTACCTTAATTTTATGTTTTCTTTTTAGGCAGGAGGGTGGAGGTTAAAAATGATCCTCTGTTGATTTTGTTAGTTATAAATGTCACTTTTGCTTGAAACTTAATTTCATGATGCGTCTTGTATATTGTTTTTATTGACAATAGTGACAATAATTTCTCCGGTCACAGACATACATAATCAATTGAATGTGGCATCCCTGCTCTAACCCTGTTAATGTAGGTGGAAGTTTATATTAATTTATTGTTCAAAGTTTTGGCCATGTTTTCAACATTTAACTTCTTTCTTTGTTGAACCTAAAGACCATTTATCTCTCATTTTTTGTATTAAGATATAGCTCTTTATATCTACACCTTACATTTCTTTAGTGGTATACTTTTATTAATTCTAATATTTAGTCAGTTTCGTATTTTATATTCTAGCCAATATTAAACTTTTCACTCACTGTATAATTCCTTGTATATCATAAGTTGGCGTTTATCAATAACTATTACAATTGACCAGGACAATCTTAATTGTTCATGCATGTCTTTGTATGTACTTATAATCATTTAATTAATTGTATTGTATATTCTGCAGAAGGTACAACCTCAAATGGGGAATTTCTCCTTCCGTTCAAGAGTGGCGCTTTTTTAGCGAAAGCACCAGTACTTCCTGTAATTTTAACTTATCGTTACCAGAGATTTAGCCCTGCCTGGGAATCCATATCTGGCGTAAGCATTTGAATATTATTAGACTTTCCTGTTTTCACTAAATTATTTGTTTAAATTGTTTTCTACTTATGTAATATAAACTTAAAGATGTGGTGCTAACCGACTAGGAGAAACAAAATGTTCTTGTCTGCAATCAATTTTTCTATTAAAACAAAAGTTGTCTTCACATTCCTAATATTGAGCTAATAATGTCTTTCATTGAATCTAGCCTGTTATTTATTTTTGAATGATTCCCCTATCTCTATCTTGCATTCTTAAAAGTTTGATATACATATGTTCTTGGCAGGTACGTCATATGATTTTTATTCTCTGTCAGTTTGTAAATTATATGGAGGTGATTCAGTTACCTACTTACTATCCCTCGCAGCAGGAGCAGGATGATCCCAAACTATATGCTAATAATGTTAGAAAGTTGATGGCCAGCGAGGTATCTAACTCAACAATTTAAATGCATAATATGAAAAACTGCATCCTAACAGGATTTTATTCTATTCTATAGATGGAGTCGATGTTTATGTAACTGAGAATCCAAATTCGTTTGAGAGAGATATAAATTTAAATTTCTTTGAGATTAACTCCTTACAACAGAGGAGACCTTTGTCATTCACGGAAACAGAATCAACATGATAACATAAATGAAAAGAAAAGATGGATATGGTAGACACTGCATGGTCTTTGACGGGTCTTATATCCTTCATGCCCAAAGGACCCAATTCCTTTCTCGTCGACTGCCCGATTCCCCATAGCCCTCTCTGCTCATAATCATTTTCTCTAACAAAATACACACCTTCCTCACTCCTCTTTTCCCTGCTGCCGTGAGTAATCTATGAGTGAGTCATGGCGGTTGAAACAAAACCTACCAACTATATTGCCTAATACCTCACTTTCTGGCTCATACGACTCTTTCAATCACCACCCTTCACATGCAGTTGAGTCTATTTGTGTGTGCATATTTAAATTATTAAACTGACACCAATGGAGTATTTCATGCTAATGCCGGTCAATAATTCTTTAGAAAATGATTTTGGTTACTTCATCAAAATTGAAAGTTTTTATCCTGTTGATCTTGCGTTCCAATTTTTAGAAACCATAGTTTGTTTGTACATGATGATTGAGTGATCCGTATTTTTTTTGTTTGACATTTGTTTGTGTGTGACCTCTTTATACACTGTTGGGGGTGAGTTCATTATTGAAAGTGAGTGAATAAAGCAGTGCGTGTAAACAGGGTTTGGAACACAGTGAATGAAATGTTATTATCAATTGTATTACCTGATATTTTGAGTAATTGTAGTGTAATAATGTTGTAAAGTAGGAACATTTTGGTACATCTTGTTTTGAAAAATGTATACAAGATCGAACTTTTCGGTACAGATTAAATTATAGCAGTTAGGTATAATATCTATTTATGTTCCTTTTAATTTTCACTTCACCAGTTGATTAGAATAAAAATCTCTATTCCTTTTTGCATTCTTTATTTCCAAATCCTTTCCTGCAAATTTACTTGACCGAATATTGTGTTTTCACTATGCAGTGGTTACTTATAGATAGAAGGGGAGTAGAATGGATTTTGTACTGTTTAATCGGGAGCTGGTAGTGGATACGAGATTCATATTGTTTTATATTTTTTTGTTTGCAGGGAAATTTGACACTTTCAGATATCGGGCTTGCTGAAAAACGAATATATCATGCAGCCCTCAACGGTAAATAGTGTTTTGCATCAACAATTGATAATTTCATGGCCGCAATCTCAAATGTTATTTAGTTCCAGTAGGTCAGTAGTCTCATTGACACTTGCCCTATGTTTGCTAGAGTGGGGAAAATTGAGGGGGAAAGGAAAAGTCTTAAATTTTAATCCATGAAAAATAGAAGGAAAGAAAAATTTGATTATTTTTTCTTTTCATTTTTAGCCAGACTTAATATTATTCGTGTTTTTTTTCTTCATCCAAACAAAAACATGATTGTAAATAATGAATTTGAGGGGTATTTATATTTTCAATGCTAATATGTTCTTGTGTAACTTTATTGTAAATAATGAGTGCTCAGCAACGATTTATAATATAAATTGATAGTGAGTGAACTGCTTCTGAAGCGTCAATTCAAGAGTTAATGTTTATAGTGTATATTCAAGCTATGATTGTGAATACAGCGTTTGCTTTGGTAATGGGGGTAGAATGTTACTACTTTTACGAGTCTGTAGTTTTTAATAATTTTATGACATCTCTTTCAAACATAAACTCTTCAGACATAAATGACGAATTGCAAAATGGATGTCAGAGACAGTAAAAAGCAGAAGAGTATTAGTGTGAATGAGGCAATCAATTTCCTATTCCTGTGAAATATATATAAAGGGCAGAACAGATTGCAAAAAAGGAAAATTTACACCCTGGTGCATAGAATCAGAACAATGTCCAAGTTATTTTTCTTGAGAATCATCCTGTTAGATCACTTAATTGTATTAAAATTTAGTAAACACGTGAGCGATACTCTTTTAGAAAGGCCATGCAACTTGGATCTTAATTACTTGTTTTATGTTCCTACAGGTTTGTTTTCCCAATGCTAACATGGCTTCATGGTCACTGTATTCGGTGTTATGGTTGTATTGTGTTAAGAAAGGAAAAGATAGTTTAAGCTCAGTAGAGGAATTAGGGGTGCAGAGAAGATCGTAAATATGTAAAATATTTACATTGATTTTTTCATACATTTAAATTTCGTTGTAAATATGTAAAATGTTGAATTTCGTTGTTCAAATGTTCCCTTTTATTCCATATATAGGGTGAGTATCTCGTTTCGAAAAAGTGCATGACGCATTGCGTTTACTAAAAATTGTAAAATCACGACAAATCAATCTGTAAAAATATAACTTTTTTACTATAATTAAATCACGGACACCTTATCTTTAGTCAATTCGTTCACTTACAGCAGTCATAAATAAATAAATAAATAAAATTATAAGTTTCCGCGGCATGTTGAAAAGGGAATGAACATATATATGAATGGCAGATGTAGCACCAGAATTAATAAAAAACAGGAGAGGTTTATGGGAAAAGACAAGAAAAGAAAATGAAGTTATAAGTGACGAAACAGAGATACTACTTACAGAAGACTAGCATAAACAAGATTGGTACAATCATTGATTTCCTAGTTTCTCAAGGTTTGAGTTATCGTTCTTTCAAGGAACGGTTAATGGATTTTCTCAATTCCCACGATGGCCATGACGATGACAAGCAGCCTCTTAATGGTGACTGTAGAAACAGTGAAGAAGTGGAGAGGTGCTTCTGACGCATGGAGATCGAGGACAAGCAGTTGAAGGCACTTCGAAGCCTTCTCTTTTCACTGTCTTCAGCCTCATAATTAGGATCATGCCCCACACCAGAAATCCTCAGTGCTTCAGGAAGTATGCAATTGCAAATTGAACCTGTCACAACCAATCAACAACAAACAACACAGAATCACATAACACACCAAAAGTGAAGTAGCATCTGAATGAAACAAGTAGAGCAGAAAATACCTAGCCTGGCCAATCGATTTACCCATGTTGGAATGGATTTCCCCGTCAGCTTGTAACAGATGTCTTTGCAGAAGTGGTTGCAGTTCTTAACAATTAAGTGATATGTGTCGCCATTGTAGTTTGCTGACTGGCGTTCCATGAACTCCCTCACCTGAGTACAATCCAAAGCTGTGGTTCCTATCAGTATTGACTTCCTGAATTTGAAGCCAGGGCATTGTCGAGGTTCAACCTCAAAAACACCACTTGTTGGATAGTCATGAGCTCCAAATGCATATTCTACACCGTGAACTGTAAAATGCACGCAAATCTATCAATGAGATACAACACCAATGAGACAAGAATCCAACTCAAGGGATTGACACCACTCTTAACCCAAAATCCTAAGACTATAAGTTTATAGACTTTCATCCTTATATGGTACTCAACTTTCTCATTTTTACTAAATGTGAGACTTAGACTCACATTTGGATTTCCACCTATATATATCACTCAAAGACATATCACTAAAGTCATAATGTGCTGGGATTAAGAGACAGAGAATCAAAGCTTTAAACTGTACCTTCTACACCAGAGTGATAGATACCAAGACCAGCCCAATACACATAACCATTCATGGGAGTCAAGTCATAGACATTGAGATAAACTGGTGTTTTGCCTGGTCCATAGCCACCTGAATTCACTTTGCGAAATAAAGAAAAACGGGTTGATGATTTTCCTTTCAAATGAAGCGGCACAACGGACTTCCATCCTTTCTTAGACTTCAATTTCATCTTTCCCTATTGGGAACAACAGCATGGTACCTGAATCCACCAAACATTTACAGTGTGTTTGGAGATACATTACATTATGAAGGAAACAAATAACGTCAAACTCATAAAAGATGCTAAATTATAACTACTAGCTTCTATCTGTACATGAAAATTCACATTAAATGGCCTTAAGCACCGGCATCATCGGTTTGTGTTCACATATTTAATGAACAAGAACAAGGTCTAGCCATTCCTTCGCAGTGTGAAGACAACCAATTTCTTTGCTCATAATTTATCACCTACCTTTATTGCATAAATTAAAAAGCAGAAGTTTCCTTCTTACGAGATGGTACAGAAAATTCAAATAAAGATACCTTCAGCTTTTCATAATGCACTGTTTTTTAGTGCATGTTGATTGCAGAACAAATTTAGCATACAATTATTCTTCACCTATCAGTCTTAGTAGTCAACCAAGCTAACCCCTCTAAAATTCAAACCATGTTGTCAAATTATAGCAAAAGGAAAAATCCAACAAACTTATCTAAGACATGATAATTTTGCCCCCCTTCCATGTTTTAGAAGATCTTGCGAACACTTCCCAGATGTAAAAAGCGAAAAAAAAAATAAATCATAATTTTCAGTGCAAATATCCTCTTGGCCACGAACATAAGATGCAGAATTAGAAGTGAGGAACTTTGCAGAATGAGCACCAAATCACAACAGCAAATACAGATTGAAAACTGAAAAAAAAAAAAGAATAATAAAACTTGCAAGTGTTTTCAATTCGTGAAAACTGTTGAGAGCAACCGAATCGAGCAGAGCATAAACTAATACCAACTTGCAATTTAGGCATAGGAAGGAAATGAAAGAAGAGAGTTTGGCCTCACAGCTTCAGATCTAGCACAAGCAAGACTATAAAATAACAATGGCTTCCTAGAAAGAGAAAAAAAAAAGGTTTTTGAACTTTTGTTGGGGAAGGTACAGAAAAACAAAATGGTCCCAAATTGCTAATGCAGCAGAAGCAAGAACAGTGGCCTCAAAAACAAGAGCCCAATAGTATCATTACAAATTCCTCAGTGTTTATAGATAGATAGACAGAGAGAGAGAGAATAGAAAGAAAAAAAAAAAAAAAAAAAATGAGAGAAAAAAAAAAAAAAAAAAACAAAAAAATAAAAAAAAAAAACACAAAATTTATAAAAAAAAAAAAAGAAAGAGAAAGAAAAGAAAAAAAAAAAAAAAAAAAAAAACTTACAGTCGCAGATTGAAAGCGTGCCGCCATTACACAGAGAGAGAATGAGAATCACAAAACGATGAAGTGAAAAGTGAGATTGAGACTTGCAAAGGAGTGAGTGAGGTGTGAACAAAAATTGTGTATAACGTTAGCAACTCCAAATCATCGTGAAAAGAAATTTAAAGGCTTATACATTCATTGTCCTTCAGACATTTTCTTATTACTTCAAATTAATGTAATTTCACTTATTAATTACTTTCATCAATTAGGAATCAACTCTTTCGATTTAGTTACTAGCTTAGTATATATAATTGTGGTAATTATTCAAATAAATAACTTTATTTAATAAGATAAGTGTGATTTAAAGATGAATTAATATAATTTTTTTAATTCAATTGCATTAAATTTTTTTAACATTTCAAATACGATTTAAAATTTTTGAGTTTTTTTTTACTATTTTAATATAATTTATCTTAAATTTTAGTTTTGAACATTATTTAATAAATCAAAAAATTAACATTATTATGATAAAAGAATTGTATTTATTTATTATTAAAATTTAGAGTGTAATAAATAAAAAGAAAAAAAATAATTTTATATATAAATTCAAAGATTAAAAATATATTTAATTCATATTTATTATATATCATAGTAATAAAAATAACATATAGAAAGAAATATGTTGTAAAAGTTTTTATAGAGAATTTACATGGGTGTCATTTTTTACTTTATCTAACTCAATAGAAGGAAAAAAAAAATGCAAATTTTTATTTTTATGGTAAATTAAAAATAACTCTTTTCTTCTTCCGCGTAAAGACAAAAAAAAAAAATATTATTATTTTATGAAATGTTCGTGCGAACACCACGAACTACGCATGCCAGTAGTGCCACGTAGTATTTGCCAATCAGTGTCTAATTATTAAATATTATATATATATATATATATATATATATATATATTGAAGATAAAATATAAAGAATAAAATAGTAATAATTTTTTGAATTTTAAAAAAAAGTAGTTAAATAAAAATATACATATTCTAAAATATGACGCTTAGGAAGAAATAAAGAAAATGTTCAGTGTCCATATAATTTTTAAGAATGGAAAATTTACTTATATTCTTACATATATAAAGAACAACTAGATATTAAGTTGTATAATTTCGAGACCAAATAATTACTAATTTATATCACGGATAAATTGATGATTTACTCAATAATATTATCACAAATAATTACAAATTGTGCTTTTATTAGAATCTATTCACCATTTGCTTTTTACAGCCTTAACAATATTAATTCGTTTTTTGTTTTAATATTAAACAAACTCTATAACTAATATCAAGGGATGAAAAGAAGTTATGAAATGTTAAGTATTTAGAATTACCAATATCTTTTGCAAGTACTAAAAAAAGAGTTAAATTTATAAAAAATAAAATAAAAAATTAAACCTTTAAGTGATTTAATGAGTTAAAAAAGTGATTAGGTAACATGCATTCATTCAATTACCAAAGTATTTCATAAACAATAATCACATATTGGATTCGCAATTTCAAATAATTTAAAACAAAACTTTGGTCTCTATTTTGCTCATTAGATAATATTAGTTCTCATTTTAAAGTATACACATTTTTTTGTATTCTTACGTTAAAAAATATACAATATTTTGGTCTAGTTCTCAGTTTAATCTATATTTATTTTTATTTTCAATAATTTAATTAATTAAATATGAATACCTTAAGCACATGTTATGTTTAATGTTTAATCAAAATAGAACATACAAAAAGAAAGATCAGATATTAACATTACGATTTTTTCTAAAATATCATTAGATGATTTATTTTAAAATAAATACATAAAAAATTACATATTTATTAAGTGAATTAGAATGAGTTCAAATCATATTTAAATTTTAAGTTCTTCATCAATTTATATATTTTTAGTTAATTTTTTATTAAATTTTCTCTGTATTAAACAATTTTATATTTTTCAATTAAATTTTGTAGTTAATAAAACAAAACATAAAACTTCATATTATTTTCATAAATTAAAAATTAAAAAGTGTAAAATAACATAACAAAATAAAAATTATATCATTAAATTAACAAAAAAAAAACTTAAATAACAGAAACTCAATTGAAAAGTATAAAAAGTTTGTCTATCCAATAAATAAATAAAAATGAATAAAAGTTTACTTAAAAATACATATCTTTACGAAAAATTTAAAACTTAATTATGGGTTCTTTCTTTTATCTGTTTTTACTTTTTTTTTCTCTTCATTTCATATGAACTGATAACGTATTCATTTTTATTTTTTTTCTGTTAAAGCACTTTTTTTATGTAATTACTCCATAGCTTAGATTTCCACGAGCATCATCACTCTTTCTTTCTTTTCTCTTAATTATTTTTCTTTTCACTATTTCAGTCTGATTCTCGTGTTGGCAGCTGTTGAAAAACCCTAAAAAAAATGTATTCATAACATTAATAACATTAATATTGCTCTATGTGTGTTATGCACCCAATACCAAAATATTCGTCGGTTGCATTAATGATAGCCAACTAAAATTATGCCTAAATATTCAACAAAAAAACTTTATGATATAACAATAATCTTCTCTTCATTAATCATAATGCAAATGGACCACTTCATAGCACTATCACATTCATTATGGTTAGTCATGCCAAGGTAGAACAATCTTAACAATGCATGTATCTCCAACATTATTATTTCAATCTACTCACTTTTTTCATTACTTTTAATTAATATTCACTTATTACTTATAATTGATGTTTACTTTTTATAATTAAAGTTACCGATGAAAAATAATTCATATTTTTTCTATTTTGAGTTAAATATAGAGTTAAGGATATTTTTAGTCCTTAAACTTTAATCCAAAATTATGATTCGTCTATGTCGGAAACTTCGATATATACATTTTGGTCATAAACTTAAAAAATGAATTAATATAGTCATTTTAACTTAGTTACATTAACCTTTTTTTTACGTGTCGAAACCCAATAAATATTGAACGAACTGGAAATATGTCAAACGGTGTAAACAATTCTAATACTAACATGGCTTTCGACACGTAAAAAAAAAAGTTAACGTAATTAGGTTAAAATGATTATATTCATTTATTTTTAAAGTTTAGTAATCAGAATGTAGTTTTAGACAAGGACAAATTCAAATTTTTTGTTAAAGTTCAGGGACTAAAAATATACTTAACCCTTAAATATATTATTGTCTTCAAATTATTTATTAAAATTATATTTTCTTCATGTTTGAAATATGTACTAATTTCATTCCTATATTTTATAAAGTAATTAAAAATGCTCTTGTAAGCAAATGAATTTTAACAATCACAAAGTCTCCTATCCTTTATGCAACTCAATTTCTACTAATAGTGTTGTATTTAAAAAATATAGTTTTCAATTTGGGTTGATGTAAGTGATTAGAAGTCACACATTTAATTAAGTGGCTGTAATTTCAAAGTCTTAATTAAAGAGAGAAAAGATCTTAACATATTCAATATCTTTTAAATTTTAAAGAAAAATTAGTCTTATATTAAATAGGAAGATACTATATAATAATAAAATAAATATAGTAATAAACACTTATTTTTTGTGAAATGTTCATAGTTTTTTATATTAAAAAATTGTTTTAGCATGTCAAACATAAATAATGTTTATAAATCATCTTTAAATTTATTCCTTATTTTTTTAAAATATAAAATTTTATAATTTTAAATTCATTAGTAAAGTTATATTCATTATATGTAATACAATTTATTTCAATATTTTACGAAACAAATATTTTTTTCATAGATAATTATTTACAAAACAAGATTTTGAAGTCACAAAAATATCTAAAAATAATATTATTATTGATGAGAAAAATAAAATATGTAAAGATTTACATGTGAAGACTTACCTTAGAATGGAAGGGTGCATGGAAAAGTGAAATTATATAACATTATTCGGTTGATAAGTAAAATAAAAAAAATAGTAATAAAATTAAAATCATCATATGTAAATAGTGAACTTGTTTGTTATTATAATTATAAAATCAATAAATAATTGTATAATTTTATTGTGTAATTTTGTATTTATTTTGTAAGTAGTTTTATAATTAAAAAGTAATTAAGTTTAATAAAACGATAAACTTGAAAAAAAAGTAATTACACTTAAAGAATCACAAAAATATCTAAAGATAATATTTTTAGGGTTAAGTAAGTTTTTAGTCCATATATAGGATCGGGTGCTTATCACTAGGTAAAAGCTATAATTAATAGTTAGGGAGAACCTCTTCCTCGACAATTATTGTTAGGATCGCTTATTATTATGTCAAAAGCTATAGCTAATAGTCGGGACGCAACTCTTTTTACTTAAGAATGTAACAATGTAACATTCCAAGCGTCACAATTTGATTATGACTCGGTGCACCTGGTCTCCATCACGGGACAATTGATGTCATATGTAACATTCGTCAATCTTTCAAAGGTTGGATAAAAATTTATTTATAAACTTCTGTCATTAAAAACTAATGATATTAATTTTTAGATAACGAGTCTAACGAACGTACTAATATAATTAAAAGGTTAGAACACATGGTTAATATGTGTCAACCACATATAATTTAAAAACAAAAAGTGTTTTTTTTTCACTTTTTTTGTTCTGAAGGATGTATTTAGCCATTACTATTTATTTTAACCCAAAAGTAAATAACAAAAACATTATCTATTTATTTTAAGCTAACACATTAGAAAATTAGAAAATGCAGATAGGTTACATTTAATATTTATTAAAAAGTTGATAGTTTTTACCATATTTTTTAAATTGTGAGTAATTTAGATTATGTATTTAAAATGTGAATATTTTAGACTATGTATTTTAAATTTTACGTAATTTAACTTTAAATATTTTAAATTATCATAATAATATGATCCAATAATAATTAAATTGTTATAAAATATATTAATTGTTTCATAATAAAATCGAATGGATCAAGTTATAATGTTGTGAAAGTCACAAATTCAATAGTAAGACAGTTATTTAGGGGTTACCAATAAAAGCTTGTAAGTGTTATCACATAATTATATTTCTTAGAAACGAAAATTCATTCAAAAATTACCTACATCCAAGTCTCCCATGGAAGGTAAGTATTTTATTTCGATAAAGTTGTTGCAAAAAGCAATGTACTTATGATTATTTAAAAATCATGTAAGAAAAATAGTTTTTTTTTTTTTTAATAAATAAAAGAGATTGAATGCAATAAAAAAAAAAAGAGTAAAAAAAACATTGTTTTTAAAAGATGCAAAAAAAACAAAAAAAAACAAAA
>Ga0099822_1006523_pt1 | contig 15186 bp, 8 predicted proteins | sample CowpeawhiteBW_FD_76839 | JGI IMG/M metagenome (GOLD analysis project Ga0099822, IMG submission 76839) | Root nodule microbial communities of legume samples collected from California USA - Cow pea white BW | ecosystem: Host-associated > Plants > Roots > Nodule | place: USA: California | collected...
AATATAAACATAAAAAAATATATATAAAACCACATATTATATATATATATATATATATATATATATATATATATATATATATATATATATAAACAAGGTAAGTTAATGAAATTTTAATTAATTATATACTCAAATAACATATTAATTCATTTATCCAGTATACAATATACTATCATTCAATCACGATTTATTTTTATTAAGACACTAACATAATATAGACTCAACTTTGAAATAACATGTTTTGAGTTGAATACATATGAAGTCTTGCTTATGGAATATCTGTGCAATGAATTTGAGCAAAAATAGTTATGGTAGTTTCACCCAAAACACATATAATGGATTCAAGCAAACTAGTTGTTGTGGCTCCACCTAACACACATTTACCATGACAAGGTTAATTCCTTAAATCCTTTAGGTCACAACACTTTGTCATACCAGTTTTGCAAAATAGGAACCTCCTTCAACTTTCATAACCTAAACTTCATTCTCTATATGAGTTTGTGGGTTTAGTAGAGCTGGATGACTTCACAACTGGGACTCCTACTCAATACATACTCTAATACTTGACAATGCGACAATTCTCGTTAGAATTATCCACATTCATACAACACATTCATGTATAAGATAAACAAGTCAAATCATTCCATTATGTCATACAAGCTCTTGTTTCAGTCCACCTTCACCCATGATGCATATTATACTTAAATCACATTTCCCCCGGTAGAGTTTTGGCATACAAATTAGGCTCTATTAAACCTAACATTTACCATTACCATAAGATCATCATCCTTCCATTTCATCTAGTCCCATCCATTCAAGAAAAACTTTTATGAAAACCTTTTATTAGTTTCAACTTAGCGCTACCCATTCTCTGCCCAACAAGCCGAGACTCTTAAAGAAAGTCCCACCCAGTTGACAACCAGGCACACCCAACAAAAACAACATAGAGGCTTTTGTTTCAATTAGCGTTCATCACCAAAAGCCAACACTCATTGTCAAGAAGTTGGTGCCCAATGCCAAAGAGCTGACTCTCAGCACCCAAAGCCATTGGAGCTCTTTGGAATTAAATTTTCAAGTGGTGTCCCCAACTATCACTCAATGTTAGAGATATTACATATCTCTTGGTTTTAATTCTATTGATGGAGATATAATATACTTTTTTCTCTTTTATTAGTATCAAATATTATGTATTATGATGATATATTAGGTTTTACTTTTTTCTTTATATCATGAGATATTATACTCTATATATTGAAGAAGTTTCTAATAGATGAATATAAAAGGTAGGAAAGCTTTCTAAGTTACTTTTCATGAAACACCTCTTGTACATATTCTCCCTGCTCATGGCTTATACATATCTAATATGTTATCAGATGAAAAAAAAAACACCTTTCGCATTTACTCATTTCTTATTGATTTCCTACTATGGCGAAGCCTACTTAATTCACCGCCTTCCGCATGTTCTCGTTGACTTTCTCTAGGTTCTCGTAACTTTTTTTTTTTCAGATTCTTGTCAACTTTCTCCATGTTTTCATGAATTTCTTCGTGTTCTCGTTGACTTTCTCCATGTTCTCGCGACTTTCTCTAAGTTCTCGTCAACTTTCTCTAAGTTCTCAATTTCTCCAGGTTCTCAACTTCTCAAGGTTCTTGACTTCACAAGGTTCTCGACTTCTCAAGGTTCTCAACTTCTCAAAGGCTCTCGATTTCTCAAGGTTCTTGACTTCTCAAATTTCTTGAATTTCTCAAGGTTATCAAATTTCTCAAGGTTCTCGAATTTCTCATGGTTCTTGAATTTCTCAATTTTCTGAAGTTTCTTGAATTTCTCAAATTCTCAGTCTTCTCAAGTTGGGCCTTCATAAACTTCATGCCCATCTTGAGAGGGGGTGTTAGAGATATTACACATCTCTTGGTTTTAATTCTATTGATGAAGATATAATATAATATATTCTCTTTTATTAGTATCAAATATTATGTATTATGATATATTAGGTTTTACTTTTCCTTTATATCATGGGATATTGTACTCTATATATTGAAGAAATTTCTAATAGATCAATATGAAAAGTAGGAAAGTTCTCTGAGTTACTTTTCATCAAACACCTCTTGTACATATTCTCCCCTCTTATGATTTATACATATTTAATACTCAACGCCTTGGATCACTAGAGGTTTTTTATTTTTATTTTAATATTTAATTTAAAAATGTGAAACTTTACCTAACTAATAAATAAATCACATGATAAACTATGAAACCAAAGACATCAAGAATTTGAGCACTAAAAAAATAAATTTATTTAATAAGGATTGAATTGCAATTATTTAAATTTATAAATAACTTATAACTTAGTTAATTATTTTCAATGTGAAGACACTTACATTATGTTTGAATTAGGTAATTTAGAAGAATAATTTATTTATTTAATGAATTTAAAATTCTTTACACTAAAATTACTTGTTTAAATAAAATATTTGTGAATGTTAAAATTTAGATGACTTTCATGGAACTTAGATATCAATTTAAGTAAATATTTTTGTGGTTCACCCACTCATCTTTAGTTACTCACAAACTATCCTAAACCACTCCTTATGTCAACCTTAAACCTCACAAACTACCCTAAACCACTTGGAAAGAAGTGTGAAAGTGATGTCGTTTGGATTAATAGAAAAATAGTGAGAAATGAATAGATTTTAGATAAAAGTTTATGAAAGTTAGTGAATAATGTGATGAGTTTGATAAATTTAAAAAAGGTTTTAAATGATAAAAATGAAATATTACCATTTTATTTTGTGTCATAATTATTGTAAATTATGTTAGAATGAAATTTGAATTATTATTTAAAGTAAAAAAATTGATAAAACCATTTAAAATTAAAATGACATTGGTAGATTTTTTTAAATAAATATTCATTCTCTACAATTGAATAAAAATTAAAAAATATAAAATTATATATAATTAATTTTAACTTTACAAATCTAAGCTTAAAATCATCTTAAATCTAATATTACATCAACCCAAACCAACATACCGAAACCTAATTCTAATATAACAAATACCACAACCACCATACATGAAAATTAAATCATTTATCACATCTTCATCTTCATTCTACGTAAATAAATCTAGATACATCAATCTACATTTGCATGCATTCTCATTCATCAAATATTTATTCAAATGATCCATTTTCCTGTTGAAGATGTATAAAAAATGAAGTTCACAACACCCTCACAAACAACAGCACCACCGACGACAACCACATGCACCACCAACAACAATGGCGACCACCATTAACGACGACTTTCAGTACCACCAACAACGAAGTCCAACACCACCTCACCAAAACAAAACCACAATATAAACTAAATCAGATTCACCAGCACCACCACCGACAACAAGCATCCCCACCTTGAACCACAAGGACCATCCACAACCTTCTACAACAACACCACCTAAAAGATAACCCAAAGTGAAAAAACAACCAACACATAGTACAAAATTCATGTAATTTAGCATTGAAGGAGGTGAATTTCTCCTACTTCATACAAACATGTTACACACTTATTGCTTAACTACAGTAAATCATCCCAAACAAAGACAACATAAATGATGATGTTTGGAAATTCATAGGTTTTACACTACAAGAAGATATGGGAATAGTGACTGAAATATCACTTACTAAATGGAAAAAATTAGTCATTAATCAATGTAGTGACTGACGTAAATCAGTTACCATAACCTTCATCACTAATGTTTGTGACTACTTAAGTGATCGATTTTGTGACTAATTTAGTGAACGATTTTGTGACTGATTTTGTAGTAGACTTTGTGACTGATTTGGTGACCGATTTTGTGACTAATTTTGTAATTGATATCATGACTGATTTAATAACTGAATTTTGAACATTTTAGTGAATCATATATCAGTGACGAATTTGGTCACTAATAATATTCAATCATAAATAGTCATTGTCATTTTCAGTCATTAAAATCAGTCACTATTTTTCATTTTTCTGGTAATGTTATTTTGCTAATGTGGTATTAAAATGTATTTGTTTTCATGTGCTTGCACTGAGCATAAACTTATCTTTGATCAGGAAAGAACATGTTGAACAAGATGTTGGTATACATAGATTATAATTGAGGCTGAAATCAACAAATTTAACTAAAATGAATTGGAAATGAAGTATTATGACTTTTATTCATAAGCATCTTGAATAAAACCATTAGAGAATTTTTGCAATCTTCTGATTGTGTGTTAGACATTTGGCAAATTGTAAATCCTGTGCCCACCCACACATTTTTTTCTATATTTTCCTCCCTCTGCCAAGTCCAAAGGAAACAAAAAAAATAATAATATAATAATAAAAGTCAAAGAGATTAACTTGAAAGTTTTAAAAAGCTGCACCTTTCGAGCATATCTTTTCCATTCAACATATCTTTACACAACCCATCCCACTCATCTTTCTTTCTCCTAAATCCACATTCAAACACTAATCTTTCCAGAAATCAATATCATATTAGTAGTTGGAAGAATAAGGAGCGTTTTGAACCGATTAGAGTTTGAAACAAATTAAGTTTATATTAACATTATTAAATCATTCTTCTTTAGTTTTCATATTTTAGTCATCAAACGGAGTAAGGAGTGTTGAAAGAAGTGATCATATAAGCTTGATCTACCTTATATTGATTTTTGGTTTTGTTTGGGCTTTTTTGCAACAATTCTATAGTTAGGAGTGACTCAATGTATTAAGTAATAGAGTTTTAGCTTTAAACAAGTTATTTTGAGGTAAGGGAAGCTAGTAAGGGTTCTATAATACTATTGTTAACATTGAAATGCATGTGATGAGAACTTGTGAAGTTCGATTGATTTATTTGATTTTTGTTTTGGATGTTGTTCTTTTGAGTTGATTTTCCTTGTGTTTGAGTTGTTTAGAAATAATATGATTGACCTGTTGTTTAACTTTTGGGATTGATTTGATTTTTCTACAAAGGGTGAGATCTATGATATTTTGACTCAAGCGGATGATTTTCACTCAAGCAAAAATAGAACAGGGACCTATCTCTACTCTTTTCTAGATTTTCGCTCAAGCAAAATATTTTTCGCTTAAGCGAAAAATAGAGTTGAAAACAACCAAGTTTCTGCTCAATTTTCACTTAAGCTAGATCATTTTTTGCTTAAGTCGTTGAAGCTATATATTCTTGCTCAAGCTAAAAACATATACTTTTTTGTTGTTTTTGATCTCTTAACTCATTGAATATAATTGTTTTTGTAAATAAAATTTGAGATAGAATAATTATATTTTATTGTATTAAAGTTTTTGAAATGAAATATGATGTTTTGTGTGAATGTTGTATATGTAATGGCTCTTAGGGAGGGAATATTAGTTTGATCTGAGGTCATGATAAATGGTGTATCAAGAGAGATTTTGTGTATAAACAATCACAACTCGACTAGTACCAAACTTAAGTAGAGGATAATTTTTAGTGGTGAGAGTCGAATGAGGTTTATATACTTTGAAGTTCAGTATGAAAAAGGATTGGATCCACAAATATAGGAATTTACTCTAGTCATGCTAATGATGAGATTGTGAATCATAATCTTCAAATCGATAGTTATAGCTCATCAGAGGCAAGAGAGAGACATGACAAGTGTAGGATCTTTGAGTCACTCAATACACTTGACTTTCGAAAGTAAAGTTAAATTTTATAGTTATATGTATCTTATGAAGGTGGTATTGTGAGATGGACATTGATTGGTGTTATTGAATCTTTTATGATAATATTATTTTAAGAGTATTAAGAATCTTCACTATCTTACCCTTAATTTATTTTGTGGTGTTTTGATACACACATGCAATGATTATATATGTATTATACGTGAGTAGAGGACCATATAGATGTTCTTGCATAAGATTACGAGAAGCAATAATGAGACTGCAGAGTTATTTTTGTATTATATTGTAAAAATATAATATAATTGTATAGTTTATGTTATCACTTCATAGACCTAATAAGTTAGGTTCTTTTTGAAGACTTCCATATACAATGTTAAATATTTTGTATATTAGTACTCTAGTGTTATTGTTTGCTACTTTTGATAATAAATATATTTTCTTATACTAATATTACCAAATTTAGCACACAATCTCAGAAGAGTTTGGTCTTTCGTGTCAAGATCTTCATGAGAATTCACAAGCCAACTATTAAGGACTCTTTAGATGATTTAAAGAATTCAAAATTGAATTTGTGTCTTGTTATGATGATTGTAAACATTGTGTCTTTTATACGAAGAGTCTCTTATTAATTATCTTTAGAAGTTGTATGTCGAATATATGTTTTGAAACTTGATTTTCCGGTAGTAAATATATGCAAACGGTTGGTGTTTCATACCATGTTCTTTTTATAATTTTATCAATTTACTTATATCAAAGCATTACTTTATTAAAGCATAATATTAATTTTTTAATAAGTTTCATCAAACTTTACCGGTTCATAAAGACTAAATTGTCACTGCACAAACTATTAAGACTATATTATCGTGATAAATTCATTGTCTTCTATATTTAAATATAACAATAAGGATTTAGTTTAATATTTTCTTTTTTACTATATTATTATACGTGCTACCTGTTATTATATATTAATATTAGGATGGGAATCTACTTGAAAATATATGCAAAAATGTTTTGGTCATCAATTTTATAAAAAAATCCATTGTCGAAAAAAAATATCCAAAGTTAAATTATTATGTGCAACATATTTGATGAAATATGGGAATAATCAAACAATAATTATCTCACACGTATTTAGTATGAATTCAAACATTTTTAAAACACATTATTCAGTTATTTCAAACGAATTTAGTTAAAAAAAAAGACCATATTTGAGTTGAGTCAACAATTTTAAATTATCCTATATTTATTTAAAAATAAAGAGACATATCATTCTTTTTTCTAATATAAAATTTTTTAGAATCCAAAATCTAAAAGAATACCCTTACTCAGGTGTAAATGTGACGTTCTTCTGGAGAACGACTTCGAAGGACACTCTTCCTTTGAAAAACCTCAACCTATTTCAAAATGTATGGCAGCGAAATTTGAAAAACAAGGGAACGCTACGGCACGGCGTGGCACTTCCGTAATAAGGAACAAACTGGAGGGCATTTCAGCAACGTATACCCTCTTTTCTTCCGTTTCACGCTTGCTTCACATCTAAGCCAACAAAACCAAACACACTTCTTCTCCCTCTTTTCAACGTTCTGTACAGCGGAAGAACGAACCCTTTACTCGTTCTTCTTCCGCGCTTTCTCTCCCCACAACCGCTGCTGCCGGTTGTTTCGTTCTTTCTCTCTTCTCAACCTGCCACGTCACCTTCTTCTCGGAGTCGCGCGGCGTTGATCGTTCTGCTACCGTTGTGGTTCCGGCGATGGGACAACAATCGTTGATCTACAGTTTCGTCGCTCGCGGCACCGTGATCCTCGCCGAGTATACCGAGTTCACGGGAAACTTTACGGGCGTGGCGGCGCAATGCCTCCAGAAACTCCCTTCCTCTAACAACAAGTTCACCTACAACTGCGATGGCCACACCTTCAACTACCTCGTCGATAACGGATTCAGTAATTTTTTTCTCTTTATTTACTTATTTTCTTGTTTCGTTGACGTATTCTGATTTTACTGTGTTTGTTCTCGGAACCGGATTACGCGCTCTTGATGCTTCACATCGTGGTTTGACGAAGATCGGACGGGTCCAACATCGGATTGATGTTTACAATATGATTCGTCCGATTTTCATCGACTTTAGATGTGAACTTTGATGTGCGATGTCCGTTACCTCTTGATCTGCGTGCTTGAAATGAAAAAAAGAAACAGAAATAGAGTTCGATACACTGCGTGTGTTGCGTGACTTGATTAGATTAACGCTTGGGATCAAAATTTGTTGTTCGAATGTGAAAAACAAAAAGTAAGTGCGGAAATGGAATTTGTGTAACATTGAATAATTTATGTTATGTTTACAGACATACATGATCGTTTCTAGCATTGTGTTGTGTCTGTTGTAGCCGTTTTGCTTACGATGACACATCATTTCTAATTTTAGTAAAGTATTTGTGGATAGTAAGAGATATAGATTAATTTTTCCATTATTTTAGTAACCCTTGAAGAGGATGGTCAAGGTTTTAAATTGTAGTTTTTTCATCACAATTCTTAGCTTGTGAAAAATTGTGGTTGATGTGGCCACAGTTGCGGGAGTCCAAAAACCTTGATGTTGTGAAATCACGGTCAGGATCTCTCTTAAAACCATTTAAGATGATTGAGGAAAACTTAGTAATGTTGTAAGGGTTTTGAATGAAATCTTATGGTTTTTCTGGAGATGGACTATATGAAATTATAAATGTTTAATTCTGACTATTAGCTTTGTTAAAACAATCCTTCTCTTTAGTTCTGGGACAGCTTTTTATGAAGTTGTTTTTGATGTATGATCTAGAAGGGCCATAAGCCCCTATTCCATTTTCTTTTTTCTTCTCTTGTACGCCTACCTTTTATGAGTGAAATGCACTGTAGAAGTGAGGAGCGAAAGACTACTAGATTTCCTCTCAAGTATATTCCCCCAAGTAGCTTGTGATTTTTTGGAGATTGTTGGTTTCTGTTGATGTTATTTTTTTTATTCACCGAAGTAATAGTTACATTTAGTTAGGACTAACAAAATGCGGCTGAATATTGTAGCGTATTGTGTGGTTGCTGTTGAATCTGCTGGACGGCAGATTCCAATTGCTTTCCTGGAACAAATCAAGGAGGATTTCACCAAAAAATATGCTGGAGGAAAAGCAGCAACAGCCGCCGCCCAGAGCCTCAACAGAGAGTTTGGGTATGTATGTGTAATGCAAATTTTCCTTTATAATATTCTCTAATGAGATCAATTATTGTGAAATATTTGTTGTAGTATAGACCTAAGTTGAAGGAGCAGATGCAGTACTGTGTTGATCATCCAGAGGAAATTAGCAAGCTTGCTAAAGTGAAAGCTCAGGTGTCAGAAGTCAAAGGAGTTATGATGGAAAATATTGAGAAGGTAAGAGAATTATCTTTTTGGCTATAAGGGGTGGAATGTATGTGATAAAATTTTGTTATGACTAAGTTGCATTCTATTTGGCAGGTTCTTGATCGTGGGGAGAAAATTGAGCTTTTGGTGGATAAAACAGAGAATCTTCGTTCTCAGGTCCAGTTTTTGCTATTGAATATTACTGATCTCTAACTCTCAGTGCATTCATGTTGTATCGTATTTTCTTTTATGTTTCCCTTCAAACATTGAATTGTTTAATACTATGCCTGCTGTGCCTCATGAGTTAAATTGATGTTGCAGGCTCAGGATTTCAGGCAACAGGGAACCAAGATTAGGAGAAAGATGTGGTTCCAAAACATGAAGATAAAGCTAATAGTTCTGGGTATCTTAATTGCCTTGATTCTCATTATTGTTCTGTCCGTTTGTGGTGGCTTCCACTGTGGTAAATGAGTCTTCCCACTTTCTGGCTCCTCACTCCATATCATTGTTACTAGCAGATTGCCATTGTGCGCGTAGTGTCGACATGGTGCTTTTCACTTACTTTTTGGGATTTACATTCTTCGAAATTTGATTATCAATATTACATGGCATTGCTTGTATAGTGTGTAATGCTAGTTTTCCATTTTCTATAGTTTAGGTGGGAGTTTAATCATTTGGTTTTGAAGATTATGCTGTTTTATTTATGATAAGAAACCAACCTTTACGTAGTTGAGCTTCTTATTACCATATTTTAATGTGCTAATTTTAAACGCTGGTGTTTGGTTAAATTTATGGGTTTTAATTCATTCATTAGGTGTGTAAGGATGAAGTTGATGACAGATAGCGGGGACCTCATTCGATTTGTTCTTGTCGTTTGCCATGAATGAATGTTCTTGTGAAAATGAATTTGAATAGCATAGTTCTGACAATGATATTCTGTTCATGGGGTTACGATTCTTGAACAGGGAAAGCAAGTTGAACGAGAGACCCTTTCGAGATCATACACCAAAATCGGTGCCTTTTGAATGTCAAGAAATTAAGAAATAAATAAAAGTTAATATAATACTAGAAATGCTTTAATAATTTAAAACAAAAACCTGTGTGAAGACATGAATTAGCATGGAAACCATACGCTATTTTCTTGTCGAAATGGGTTTGGATAATACCCTTAAGAAACGGGTTTGTTTGCAAGACTCCTCTATACCAACGTCAATTGGAGCATGAAGTGGAAAAATAATCCAAGATAAAAATATTTAAAGGTTATTTACAATTTTTACACTAGTTAGATATTTCAAAATTTAATGAAACGAGTTTATGAATTTCCGGTAGAACTATTCTCTTGATGCTCGGGCCTTTTTTTCTATGTATTTTTTTTTAATAATAACTAGTTTTAAATTTGTGTATGTGCATGTTGATGTTTGTGTATTTATTGAAAGAGATTTAGAGGCAGAAAAAAATTAATAATAAAGATTAAGTTTATAATTAAATTTTGAACGTTGTCTATGTGCAAAATGATTTATAGATTTAGAAAATCAATACGTAAAAATATAAATAGTAGAATTTATAAAAGTACATAGGACAAAGCATGTGTAAGAAAGTACACTTTTTAAAATTATAAAAAAATATGAAAAAGTATATAAAGTATACAATATATTAATTTATTTTATTATAAATATAATTAATTAAAATTGTTAGTAATCAAAGTGTGAGTCTAAGTCTCACATTGAGTAAAAATGAGATAGTTAAGTACCATATAAGATTGAAGATCCATGAACTCATTGCCTTTAAATGTTTTGGGTTAAGAGTGATGTCAGTTCTTTATATGTGGTTGGGGTCATTGCTCATTGATGTTAAATCTCTCCAGTGAGGGAAGTACCAATGTGACTCACACTTAAGGATCTCTCCAGTAAGGAAAGTACCAATGTGAAATGAGTCACACTTAAGGGGAGAGATTCATTGAGTAAAAATGAAAAAGAAAATTAAACACCATATAAAAATGAAGACTGATATACCCATCCTCTTAGACCCAACAAAAATCTTAAATATAATTCATGCTATTTTTTTATTAAATAATATTAGCTTAATTTTTACTTAAAAAAATATGAAAAGCATTCAACGACAAAATATTTATATAATAAATTTAAAATAAAAAAGATAAACATAATCTTTTATAAACAATTTTTTGAAAGATAAAACTGTTACATGAAAATAGTTTTGTAGAACAATGTAAATAATTTATATTTTTAATAAATATATATTATTCTTTTTAAATAATATTATTTTAATTAATAAAAATAAAATAGATTTTTTAAATTTAATTTTATAAAATGATCAAATAATTAGAAAATCATAAAAAATAAAAAAATAGTATAAAAAAGATAATACGTTAAATATAATTTATTCTTTGATAATTTATTAAATGATTAAGTAATTAATAATCATAACAGAATAAAGTTTGAGAATGAAAAAGAGAGTATTAAAAAAATAATTAATACCTTAAAAATTAAATATTAGTGACTTTAATATATATATATTAAAAAACAAAAATTAATTACGATTAAAATGTGTCTGACGACACACATTAAAAAAAGTAATTATTTATTTATTTTAAAAATCAACAAACTTTTAAAATAATTTTTAGGTATGGATATCATGAATTAAATTAATTAACAAAAGAATTTCACTTTCAGACACAGTTGGAGTTTTAGAAATTAATGTGAAGATTTTAAAGTTGAGAAACAAATAGTAATATTTAAGGACTAAAGTAATCATTTATTAGATATTAGATGATAGAGTTGAAATATATTTAAATTTTTACCGTAGATAAATCAAATTAGTTTGAAAACAAAATCAAATAGATAAAAGAATATAATAACTATTTAGAGAGGCAATTCTTTGCAGTACGAAAAATTTATATTATTAATAAATATATATTATTTTAAAATAATATAAATTTAAGAAGAAAATAAAATATTTTTTCTAAATTTTATTTCAATAAATAACCAAGTAATTAGAAAATAAAAGGATAAATTAAATATGAAAAAAATACTATAAAAAAGGAGTACATTAAATCTCTTTAATAATTTATTAAATGATCAGTTGAATAGAAATCATAAGAATAAAACTAAGAATGAAACAAATTAGAAAGGTCAAAATGAACCAAAACCCGTGAGTCAATCTGGTGATAAGTGTCTAGTTTCAGTCAAATTGTATATCATTTAGACATTTATCTTGCATGATTTTAACATAAATCTTAATAAAACAACCCTTTTACTTTTAAATAAAAAATGAGGAGAGAATAAGTAGCATAAAGTGGAATCTAATATATTTGTGTTATTTTTTCATGTAAAATGAAGGAAATTGTGATTGATGCGGCTGAGCGGTAGAAATGGGGCTGAGCACCACAAAGACGGTTAAGGAAACCGTTATGAGGAAGAAAGATCTGGAATATACTTTTATTGCACAAGCCTAAAATATGCAACTTAAGCCCTAATAAAGGAAGTTTGGAAAGATCTAGAAAGAAACCTCTATGGCTCAAACGCCAAAGTTAGAGCTGAAGTTGCACACTATTTTTCTATAGATACAACACACACCTCTATCATTTGTATATTGTGATTTTAGGAACTGATATAGTAGTTCAGTTCTAGGTTCTTAAGCACTTATTGTAATAGCTTTAGATAAGAAGCGTGGGAGGAAGGAAGCGACTCCTTGTGCTTATTGTAAATATCATTATGAGCAGTTGACTTCTTCCTAGTTGAGATTGGATATAACTTCTAAACTTTCTACATTGTAGTTGGTTTGATAAATATTTTGTTCTTGTACTACGTGTTTGTATTTGATTTGCTTTCATTGTTTTGATGACTTGATCAATCATCATACATCATCAACACTAAATGCAGAAACATCTGATCTAGTGTTTAGATCCAATCAAATATCCTAATCCTTGGCATATACCAGACATGGATATGTGGGTTTAGTTGGTTTAAAGAGTCTTGTTCTCAATGCAAGGGTTCCTTTACCTGGATAGAGATATCCTGCGTTCTGACACCCTTAGGTTCTAATTCCCAGACATGAGGTTAGATCTACAAGTGAACATACTTACAGGAACACTAAGATAAAAAACATAACTTATAAAGAATAAAAGATAGTGTAGTTGAGTGAAAGAAGCCAAGTTCAATCTCAACACCTTAACCAATATCACTAATGTTATTATTATTAAAACTTATATTTGAAACCATCAAATATTTGTCACTGGATTACGAAAGTTGGGTACACCGCATAATGAAATTCGGAAGAGTCTTCACCAAATGTCGAAATCTAGTAACACTGCATCATGAAATCTAGGGAGTCTTCATCGGATTTCGAAATTTGAGAACTCCACATCTTGAAAGTCCGGAGCTCTCAATGGATTTCGAAAATCTGGTGACTCTATTAACAAAATTTGGTGTTGCATTTTCACTGCAACAAACACAATCCAATTACTCCCAAACCCAAAACCCCTAAAGAGCAACAAATAAAAATTAATACATTTACCTTACAAATAAGCTTCGAAAGAGGGGTGTGGAGGAATTGATGGTGTGTGCTTGTGAAAACAAGAAAGAAAGTGATGGTGGGGAGAGGAGGAGTTGCTCTTATCACAAAGAGAGGTAAAGAAATTGATGAATGGGGTGAAAAGAGATGCTCATGAAAAAAAAAAGAGAATGAGAAATTGATGGAGAGGGTGAGGAAGAGGATATTTTTGGAGGAGAGGAGTGCTCCGACGGCTTGGAGAGATGAAGATTAGTAAAGATAAATAAGATTTTTACTCTAGTCAAGCATACCCAAACAATCAAGGGTTAAGTATGGTATTTTAAAAAACTTAGGGTGCAAGAAGAAAAATTGGAAGTACAGGATGAAAGCCCTTTCATCTCCGGTTCCAATAATCCTATCAACTAAAAGTGGGCTTCCAAAATGTATCATTGAAGGGTGTTTTCTTCCTGCACCTCCAACTTTTTCAAATTTCCCATATTAACCTTACCTTTGACTGAAAGTTGACTAGGATAAAAAAGATAAAAAACCCGACATCTTTCTTACCTTCTTCCTTCTCCTCCCAACAGCCGCTGCACCCCTCTCTTTCTTTTCCTTTTTTTTACTTTTCGTTTCTTTGCTTTTTGTTTTGCACCAGTCCTTTATTACCTCAGCCATTTCTCACATTTTCAACCGTGTACGAGATCGGTAGTTCCATTTTGAACGGTAAGTTATTTTAATGGTTTGTAGTATTATTATAAGTTTTGGATGTGTTGAGAAATGTTTAATAATTGTTGCTGATGCATATTTTGTAAATTGAAATTGAAAATCGTCTTCATCAACTTATAGGCAACAGAACCACAATTTTTTCGCAAATTATTTTCTTCCCGGGTTCTAGGAACCGGTGGTTCCGGCTTGTAGGAACCGATTATTCTAGCTTTTAGGAACCACTTGTTCCGACTTTCGTAAGCCGGTATCCTGAATTCCGCTTTCTATAAGCCGATTTTGTGCAATGGGTTTTGTAATTGGTATGACTGATTTCAAAACATAGTTTGGTTATGGAAATTTCGAAAAAGATTTATTTATTTATTTTTATTTATCTTTTTTTGTTATATTTGAATTGATAATTTCTTTTAGATGGCAAGGACTCGTGGTGCTCACTTAGTTGGAGGAGAAAGCTCTCAACAAGGCAAGAGAATAAGACCTACTGCATCTGCTCGTAAAAGAGCCTGTGAAGGTGATGTTGGTGTACCAAGGGTGAATGTCGTTCATGAACACCAACATGTCGATGATGACTCTGTTGTTGACGAGCCACAAAATTTTGGAGAAGTGCAAGAGGAGCACGAAGAAGGGGCTGCATATCCTGAAGGTCCATATGATACCTCCTTACTTACTAGTTATTCTGATCACGTTGCATTTTTACTATGGCAAGGCGAGGTTAGTGTTATGATTAATTTTTTTTAATGATGTGTCTTTTTTATTTATATGGTTTGATGTGTAAATCTTTTGTCTAGGACTGGGGCGAGTTAAAATTGATTTCCCATGGTAAAAAATGCAATAAATTAGGAGTTTGTCACCCTAATGTTGAGGAGTTTGTTGTGAATTCTGGATTAATGCCTCTTTGTGACATATCATATGAGTATGCT
>Ga0099822_1006525_pt1 | contig 15184 bp, 9 predicted proteins | sample CowpeawhiteBW_FD_76839 | JGI IMG/M metagenome (GOLD analysis project Ga0099822, IMG submission 76839) | Root nodule microbial communities of legume samples collected from California USA - Cow pea white BW | ecosystem: Host-associated > Plants > Roots > Nodule | place: USA: California | collected...
ATATATATATATAAAAAAAATAATATATATATATATATATATATATATATAATAATTATAGTATATAATAATAATGATAATAATAAAAACAATTATATTTATAATAATGATAATAATAGCAATTATGTATAATAAAAAAAAATAATTATTATTATTATGGCTAATAAATTATATTTTTGGAATGCCAATTTTTTAAATTAGATATGATAGTAGTTATAATAACAATATAATAATTATAGTTCTGAATTATAATTCTTTTTAATGATAATAATAATAATAATAATTATTATTAATAGTGATAATAATAATACTAATAATAATCTACAACAATACATACAGATTTTTTTTGTGTGTTCACATTTAGTTTTTTTAGTTGTATACTTAATTATTATTTTAAAAGTTAACTATTTTATAAATAGTTTAACCTTATTCGTTATTCTAAAAATATCTTTTATTTGTAACAATTATTTTATTTAAAAATTATTTTAAAAATTAATTATATATCTTGAAAATAAATATTATTGATCTTAACTCAAATTCATGTGAAAATTAGAAAATGCGAACACACATACTCGATAACGTTTATGTTTTCGCTAGTAGTAATAATAAGAATAATAATGATAATAATAGTAATAATTTTTCTAGCACTTCTTTTCTCATATCAATAATATATAATAAAACTAATATATTACATATTAATATTACTAATAACACTAATAACAGGAATAACTTGACTACTAACTAGTGTCCAGGTACAATAGCGCCTGTGTGTACACATTTATTAGATATGAATGATTGTATGTTAATAGATGATAATAGTGTAATGTTATTAAGTTAATATATAAAATAAATTTGTATTTATTAAAAATAAAGTGAAATGAATAAAGAAATTAATTGTTGATGAATAAAAAAAGAGAAAAAGTTTTATAGAAAATAAGTAAAAATAACCATTAATTTTAAAAAAATTAATAAATAATTATATTATAAAGAATAAACTTGATATTATAAAATATAGACACAAAAGAGAGAATTATCTTTATATATTATTATAGATATTAGTACGTTTAGAATAATAAGTACCAGAAATTCAATATCTTTAAATTTTAGATTTAAGTTCAAAGGTGATCCATTCAAAATATCAAATATTTGTTTTAAACCAAGAAATATAATATATTTAGGTTTCAGATTTGGCTATTTAATAAAGAAATCTTAATTTAATTTGATCGTAATCAAGAAAACTCACTATCCCAGTATCCCTAATAATAAGATAAATATAACTTCTCACCAAAAGTACACATATATACATTCAATATTTCTAACTTAAACATCTTTTCAATTTTTTTGATTCAAACAAAATTATATCACAAATATTTATGAATACAAAACTATTTAAGAATAATTTATTCAAATTGTATACATAAGATTAAATAAAATTACTTTCTTATTAATAATTTAAATTTTACAAGTATAAACAAAGAGTAGGACCCGCTCAGTGTTCCAAAAGAAATACTTATAATCTTAGATTTCTAATTTATTTTATATTAACGGTTTAAATTATTCAAGTAGTGGCGAACTTTAATCTTATCTCAGAAAATAGTAACATTTCACGTGCCCAATATGCTGCAATCAATATCGCATCTTCATTAATAATATTATAATTAGTAATTATTTATAGTTCAATTCGTTAGAGATTTTTTTAAACATGCTTTTTGTATCTAAACATTTCATTAATAATATTATGTTTATATATAAAAATATCTGAATATTAACTGGTGGGTAGAAATTGTTGATGATATTGTGATTATTATTAACTCAACAAGTTTTGATATTAAGCAATGATTGTTTGTAATAATAGAATTTATAATGTTGTAATGAAAATGATCGAAGAAAAAAAGAAAAAAGAAGTGGGTCTGGGGTGTGTGCCTGACACACGAAAGCGCATGCCAGAGCACGTTAAAAAGTGTGCGATCGTGTGGATGTTTTTTTGTCTTTTTCCACTCTGCAAAACTTTTTCTTCTTTTTTTATTAGTTTAATTTAACGTGGAGTTTATCTCACCACACTCCCACAAACCTTAGTTGCCAAAACAACCACATAAATGTAAATCTATTCATAAAACAAACATTACAAAATTTTAAGACTTATAAGTTTCAACATGCTTTTGTCGGCAATGGTCAAAAATCACAACGGCCCAATATCCAATGTTTAAAATAATTATAATTTATCAAAATTAAGAAGCATTTGAAATATTTCTTTCAGAAGATATTAGTAAACTGAACGAATCAATCTAATATTATTATAGCTGGATTAAGCAGTTACGTATAAATAAATAAATCCAATCAAATTCAATTAAATTTAATTTCAATTACACTTAAAAATAGATAAATTCAATTCTGACAGTTTATACCTTTAAAATATAATTTTGATAAAATAATCCGTGAACTGTTCCATCGTTTACAAATTTTTAGAATAACTGGTATAAAAGCGAAAAAGAAAACACTAACGAAAATAATTAATTTCCAATGGACCGGGTCAAAAAAAATATTGATATATTTTATATATACATTAATAAGATTGACACTAGAACCTAAAACACCGTCCAAAGGACTTATTCTCATTACTAATTTTAAAATGTTGAAGAATGATATAATGTTTTATTTTGAAAAGAAAAAAAAAAGCAGCCAAAAATATTTATCATTAATAATGAATATTGTTTTTTTATCATAAGGTGAATATTGCATAATATTAAAGTCTAAGTTTGAGAATTACAGTGCATTTGTTATGAAAATTTTAAAATATTTAATTATTATTTTTAATAGTAAAGTAATTCTGATTGGACCGGTGCAACAAAAGTCCACCTTTCGAGTTTGGAGAACAACACTTGGGCTTACATAATTCTAAATTTAAGTTATTAAAACGAAAAAAAAATGGAAAATGAAAGAAGGAAGGGTTAGGTAATAGGTGGTTTTATTTAAGGAAATAATGTGTGAGATGTTCTGTTCTGTTCTGTTTTCTTCCTCTGTTTCTGTAGATAGAAGCCACACATGGATAGGCTTCTATCATCGCCTTCACCTCCTTCCTTCAAAGCTTTCAACAAATCTTTCCCATTTCTCACTCCATCTCAATCTTCAACTGCAAGAATCAATTTATCTCCTTTAACACGTTCCAACTTCAAGAGGGTCACCTCAATTTGTTGCAATTATGAAAACCCTTCTCTTCTTTCGTCTTCCACTCCCTTTCTTGCATCTTCCAATAGTTTGTCATCCATTTCCTCTTCTCCAGATCGACCCCCTCCGGAACCCCATTCTCTCAATCAAAACAAAACAGTGAGTTTCCAAAAGCCAAAGGTATGATTATGCCCTCAGCAATCATTGTTGTCAAGTACTCTTTTTTCTCTCTCGTTTGTGTATCATCGTCATTTTCAAATTCATGTTTCATGAAGAAAGCTCCATTTTTTTAATTAAAGATTCAAAAAGGATCTCCCCGAAGGGGGTGATACAGTTATACTTTTTAAAATGGCAGCTTTTGATTTTCTACCTTACCGTACAATTCGAATTTGATGTGTGCTAAGGGTGAAGTGAAGAACCTTCTTTACAAACTTAAAATTAAGAGCCTCGTTTCTTGTAAAGTTAGTTAACCGGTTCTTTCATTGTTTCAATCTGTATCCTTGCTTCTGTTTTTTTGCTTCTTTTCTTGTGTAACAAACAAATCCAAGGTTATGTGTGGCATATTTCGGTTTGTTCTTTAATTTGGATGTTTTTTGTCCTAGATTTTTTCTTTTGAAATTCTGCTGTATAAATAGATCTTAAAAAAAAAATCCTCGTGCTTTTTATCTCAGGCAATACCAGCTCGGATTCTTATTACACTCTCTGCTCTTGCTTTGATCTTGATCCAACCTGCTATAGCACCAGCAGCTTTTGCAACCTTTGAAACCGCTGCGAAGACCGGTGGTCCTGCTGCAGCTGCCGTCGGTAGAAAATTAATCCACACTGAGCTCCTAAGTAGTGGTTGGACTGGTTTCTTGGCTGGGTGCTTGCACACACTATCAGGGCCTGACCACCTAGCCGCCTTGGCTCCATTGTCAATTGGTCGAACCCGAATGGAGAGTGCTGCTGTGGGAGCCCTTTGGGGTTGTGGTCATGATGCTGGTCAGGTTCTGTTTGGGTTAATATTTTTAATCCTGAAGGATCAACTCCACATTGAAATTATCCGAACTTGGGGCACTAGAGTGGTGGGTCTAACCCTGCTAATAATTGGTGCCATGGGAATTAGAGAAGCTTCAGAAGTACATATACATACCCCGCGTGTCGCTTTAGATAGTGGTGAATGTGATGTGAACGTGTATGAATCAGTTGATAATCCAAGCTTAGGGAAAAAGAAGATTGGATTTGCTACTTTTGCCACTGGGATAGTTCATGGACTGCAACCGGATGCATTGATGATGGTGTTGCCAGCCCTTGCTCTGCCTTCTCGTTTGGCCGGTGCTGCGTTTCTCATCATGTTCTTATTTGGAACTGTAATTGCAATGGGAAGCTATACTGTGTTTATAGGTTCCTGTAGCCAGGCACTGAAAGATAGAGTACCTAGGATAACCGAGAAGCTCACTTGGGCTTCTTCCCTTATTGCAATAGCCCTCGGATTCGCCATCATTGTTAGCCAGTTTTTTGGGTTTAGTTTGTATTGAGTTTTCTTTAATCAGCAAGGTCCTTTTTTCCCCACGAACAACGCTTTGGTATTTAGAAAAGGTAAAGTCTTTAGACAGAAAATTGGTGTTCATGATGAAGCACATCATCCAGACAACTTGTGTAATTGATTGTTAGATATCTACTCAGCATTTGAATGTGTATAAGTATATGTAAGTTCAATGGTTCTGTTCCTCAGAACTGGGTGCCTCTTTTGTCTATACTTCTCGAATTGATTTTATCACTACTGTTGAGTTATATATGTATGATGATGAGGCCTTGGAGTTCACTGCAGTATGTCATTCCTACGTTTGTGTTTACATCAAAAACAGGATGAAAATGTAATCTTTTTATTACCTTCAGGAATACTGATTTTTCTAATGCTCTAAACCTTAGTTCAACTTGTGCTTGGTCATAAAAATACCCACACTATGTATGCTCCTAGCTTCAGTTCTTATGATATTCATCATGTTAACATGGATTATTCACAGTTGTATCTTCTGTCTAAAGAAACTGATCAATTTTACGAAATTAGTTTTACAAATATTGGTGACACATGACATGAAACTGCTTTTGTAGATGTATTTTCTTGACAGCTTTTACTGCTTGAGGAAATAGCATTCAACACTGAAGATTGTTCGATTGTTCTAAAAGTATATACGATATGATACCATTAATTTATACAGAAGGTTCCTCTCACAAATATGTAAGTTTCTCAGTCGTTTATCTATAAAGTTGTTCTAGCAAAAACCGAAAAGAGGTCTAAATTAGAAATATTCAATGTCTACTCTTAGGTGTTAGTGTGTTAGTGAGGAGTTATCTTTATAGGTTTGGAAACAATTATTATCATCCTTTCCTATATTACAAGGGGTAGTGGCTTGTGAAATAAGAAGGAATAAAAGTAGGTTTTCTTTTGTAAAGTGGATCTCGAACTCAATTTCCCAAATCAAGAAATATATTAGACTTCTCACTTTAAGGCGATAGGGAATAAAAGTAAAAGAAATCGAAAAGTAGAGAGTTTAAGGAAGTAAAACTTGTCTTTCATCTAGTTGAATATCTTGAGCACTTAAATCTATAATGGAGAAAAATACAAACACTCTTTCTTTAATGATCAGTGGGAACAAAATATTTTTAAGATTCTGTTTTCAGTTTTCTACATTGAGCAATTATTCAAAACTCCCATGCTTTTATATAAAGCTCAATTGTTCGAGAAGATTATTAAAAATTTAACATCAATTAAAAATAAAATAAATTTATAATATATAAATACAAACAAATCTATAATCTATAACAATATACTAACAGATTCCCTTTTTGTGCTCACATTTTAAAATATCAATTTTATCCTTTAAATATAATAATTTATTAAATTTTTAAAAATTGACTGTTACTTTTATAAGCTTTTATAGAATCGGATGTCTCTACTTCTTCTCTTCTTGTTTATTTATCAATGGTTATTATTTTATCTGTTCTGATATATTTCACTTTATTTTTAATAAATATAATTTTAATTTATATATTAACTTAATAACATTACAATATTATCACCTACTAATATAATATTACGCATATTTAAAAAATGCATATACACAAGTGCGATAGCGCCTATGTTTTACGCTAGTAATATATAAAGATGATCTTCTTTTTTGTGTCCACATTTCAAAATATCAATTTTACCCTTTAAATATAAAGAAGATTTTCTCTTTTGTGCCCACATTTCAAAATATCAATTTTATCATTTAAAATATAATTATTTATTAAATTTTTGAAAATTAACCGTTACTTCTACAAACTTTTTTATAAAATCGTCTATCTCTACTTTTTTCTTTTTTCTCTATTTATCAATAGTTATTCTCTCATCTTTTTTAATATATTTCACTTTATGTTTATATATTAACTTAATAACATTATCATTACCTACTAATACACTATCACGTATATTTAAAAAATGTATATACATATACGCGACAGCGTGCCTGTGTGTATGTTAGTGTTGTTAATGTTTATCATCTTACAGGTTGTTGAGATAAACTTATATACATATAGGTGTATTCATGCAAATATTTTTCTAACTATATTAAATATTAATAATAAAACTAAATTTTATAAAATTAATTAATTTCGTATATTGTATTTTGAATTAGATTAATAATAGCAACAATAATTAAAATAATAAATAAAAACAAATTCTAAAAAAATGTATATATTATTTGAATTATGATTAAATATTGGTTTAATTATGTTTTGAGTAATGATAAATTTGAAAACTTTCAATTGGATTTATATTGGATCTTTGTAATCTCTTTAATTATCCAAATTTTAAAAATTTTCAATTTTCTACAATTAAATATTTCTATTTAATTTGTGACATTACAGTTATTTTTTCATTTTGCTTAAATGTCACCATGTTTAAATGTTATAAATAATATTTTATTACGAAAGATCATGACGATGAGATTTTCGATGAGTGGTATACAGATAGATGGGTATTAGGTTTTAAAAAATTATAATAAACATGACACTCACTGATGTAGAGATATTATATTTCATTATTTACACAAAACTTCACATATAAGAAATTGAAAGAAACTTATATATAATTTGGAAGCGGATGGTATGTACCATCCTCACTCTACTCGGATCTGTGGGGTCTTAGTAATCGGTTAAACTTGATTTAAATGATTTAGAGTATTCCGTAATATATTTATTTGCATTTAGTCTTGACATAATGAGTGACTAAATATAATTGTATTAACATTAGTGATTAAATAGAATTGTATTAACATCAGTTATTAAATATAATTGTATTAGCATTCCCATACATGACCTAAATATGTGATAATAAAATAATATTTTTTTATTTACTTTAGTGTATATATATATAGGAGAAATTTATAAATTCATACAATCTTACCCTAAATTCCTTCATTTTATATTTCTTTCTTTTTTCTCCTAAATGTTATTACGTAACTATAACAAGTAAATTAATATTTTCATAATAATTAATCTAATATACCCACTTTTATTTTACATCTTTTTATCAAAATTTTGCTATCTATAATCTGCCCCTTTTATAGTATTTTTGGGGCTCTACCACCACCCTCCCAACCATTTTCTCTTTCCATTATTATTTTTTAAATTATATTATGATTGGTACATTTATATTTTCCAATTACAATTGAATGATATTATAGTGTATTAAAATTAATTTGGAAAAACTAGAAAATCAAATATATAATTAAATCACTTTTACCCTATGTCCCTTGAAATATTATTCACCACCAAATATATAATCTTTGGGCTGTGTAATCACTCAGCCACCAACCTTTTTCTCATCCCATTTTTTCCTATTAAATGTTATTATGACCTATACATTAATATTTTCTGATAACAGTTGAATGACACTTTAATGAATCAAAATTGTTTAATTTAAAAAAATAGAAAAATCAAATGTACAATTAAACTATTTTACTCCCTACCCCCTTTTAGTCTGACTGATACATTTGTGAAAATTATTCAATTATATTACATCGAAATTGTTTAACTTTAAAAAAATAGAAAATCAAATATATAATTAAAATTTTGTATAAATAAAATTACACATATTAAATTATGAGACATGAAAGAGAATTTAAGCCTAAATAATAATAACTTAATTTAAACAACTCATAATTGAGAAGAAAGTAATGAAAAATCTTAATTGTGAGTTCAAACAAACTTGAAAATGTCAATAATTAACTGATGTTGAAAAATCAGTATAAAAGAATAATTAAATTCGTAGTAAAAGATGGAAATTATATATATATATATATATAAATCCATTTTAATACTAAATATATTTAAAAAAAATTAAGATGATTATTAATAACATATCACAGAAGGTTATATTAATATTTTATAAAATATCAAACTAAAATAAATGCATTTCATATCTTACAAACATAAAGAAAAAAAGTATCTCATGGTTTTTTATTTGATGAGGATGTATCATCGATATAAAAAATCTTACACTATGAATTAATTGTAAATCTGCTGAATTTTATTATAAAAATAAAGAAAAGTTAAAGTATTTTATGATTTGTAATTGAATAACATGATATCCAAATTTCTACATTGATAGAAAGAGTTCTGAATATCTTTTTTACAAATCCAGAAGTAACTGGTAATGGTGATAAAGTTGGCCTGTGGAACAGCTTTTATGGTGAAAATACTCGGAGAAACTAAGATGAGACAGAATCCAGAATAGACCATTCATCGGTTTCAAATATCTAGGACATAAGCATGAATAGACCATTCATCAGGAATCCCTCTCGAACGTGACGCATTTGATTATTCATATTCATCGCCAAACTCAAAACCTTATCTCTGCTCTGCATTAGATTAGAGCCTGTGATGAAAGAGAATCATAACAGAGGCAAGAACGATAAACAAAAAAAGTCCCAGAGAAACAAACTCCAAATCTTGTGCTAACAAAAGGATCATTTTGTATAAAATTATGTCATGTTCAAAGTATCATACAATCAAAGTCTCTATGCTAGACTTTTTGGGTGTACTACAGACAGGACAAACTTGTAGAAAAGGCTCACAAGTTTTACACGAACAGAGATGCCTGCAAGGAAGAAACATAAAACACGATTTTTGAGAATTACAACATTTGCAATCCATTGTCTTTTTCCTAATTTCTTCATCTTCTCCTACCCCACCACGCCACACTCTCTTTTCTCCTGTTCCTGTTCCTTCTCCCATTGATATTGTGATTCCTACGTTATCATCACAACACGATTCTGCATCCTCTGATGTCATTCGATGCACTGCTCTTTCCTTCATCTGTTCTAAGTTGTTATGAAGACACAATACCATGGCCTCGTTTTCCTCTGCCACCTTTCTCCACGATTCCTTCTCTACCTCCAACCTTCTCAAAAACTCCTTCAACTCCCTCGTTCTCTTCGTTGCTTCCACTATTTCTTCATCTTTCTGTCTCAGTAAATGAAGAGCATTCAACTCCATCTTCTTCAATAACTCCGCCATATGCTGTTTTCTTTGCTCTTGCAGCAAAACTCTCAACTTTTCATTCTGAACAAATACAAAACAAACGCCGATTAGACTGGTTGTGATACAAACCTAAGATCACAAACTTAAACTAGCAAACAAATTTCTCAGTTCAGTGACACAAAAAAAAGTCAAGGTTTTAAACAGCAGTTCCTTGACATCGCAGATAAAAACAACCGACGCGACCACAATTTCCGTGGCGTTATGGTGGTGGTGGACCTCCCATCTTCCCCGCCGGAATCACGGCAGTTGAAGTTCTAAAAACTTTTCAAGTTTTCTGATGTAATGCAAACAAAGTTCCTTCATATACGAAACTAACCTGAGATCTGATATAGTGATCAATCTCTCTCTGTTCATCAAGTTCAGTGGGCAAGCTTTGAGGATAAGAGGGTAAAGATTGAGCGTTGTGATTGTACTTGTTGAAAGCATTTTGGTGGAGATTTGAATTGGAAAAAGAAGAAAAGGTGGGATCAAGAAGAGACGTTCTTTGACTCATCTGGCTAGCTTGGTGTAGATGTTGTAGCCATTGTTGTTGTCCTGGTTGCTGCAGATTGTTCTTATGAGCATACGCTTGAGAATTCAAACACAGCATCAAATTGTTTGAGCCATAAAACTGGTTATTGGGATACAAGTGTGCTTCAATTGCCATGGCGAGATCGAAATCCAATGAGAAAATGATGAACACATAAGAAATAAAGAAGAAAAGGTTTTGACGAGATCCCCTTCTTCACCACATTGGGTTTGACTGCATGGGAGAAAGATCCAAACGCATAAGAGCCAAGAATGAGAGAGAGTGGCAGAGCTGGGTGTGGGACTATACATATTTATAGTTGTATGAGAAAACAAAGTTGAAGAATAAGTTAAAAAGATTTGAAAATAAATTAATGGATAGATTTGAATGAGGGAAATGGTAACTGAAAAAAGTTGAAAAGGAAACAGAGAAAGGGCCTAGGATACTGCAATTTTTTCTCTCTCTTCTTTTATAACTTTCTTCCTCTTTTCTCTCAATTTATCTTATAAGCATTAAAAGATTGGAGTGTGGGACGCGGTAAGCAAAGACTCACCACATGCAGATTTTGTGACTGAACTATCGGGTCAGAGGCGTTTGTTTGGATTTCAAACTAAGAATTCAATTTCTTTTACAATCCTGTCACACAACTCACATCAATAAACATGTGATCGTCAAAAACTTTAGTGAAAATAAAACTGTCACATTTTTTTTATTTTTTTTCTTTTTCATAATATATAACATCATTTCATCTAATAAATAAATATCCGTCAAATCCTTTTTCACTAATTTTAACTTATACAGTAGTTTAGATCTTGACATATACAATTTAGAAATCAAATATTGGTCAACATATGTAAATGCAATAAATAGATAAATTAACAATTCAACCATAGCTAAATATTAAAACTATATCTCATATTATCAATTCAAAAATAGATCGAATAACTCAGAAAATGTAACTCTTAACAATCTACTATCAATGGGCTGAAACTATTGATTGTGCTTTTATTTGTATAATAAATTATATGTTAACCATTATAAATAGAGTTATTGGCTTCCAGATGGACCCAAGGATTGACTCTTTTGTATAATAAATTTAAGATAATTTAATATATTGGCTAATTAATATGGCTAACTTATTTATATATTTTATTTGAGTAGTTTTTTTTTGGGGGACAGAAACTTTAATTGTTATAAAATTTGAGTTTGATAACTATACTATTAGTATAAAAAAATCATATTATTAATTGATACAAAATACATTTAGTATGACTTTTACTGTTAATTTATTGTATCATTTATTTATTTTAATTATATCACTTATAATTTATAAATGCTAACATGCAAGTTTTGTTTACGTTAGGCGTTTTGTACATAACCGTTTATATATTTAAAATTTTTAACTTATAATGTTCTTATTTAGATAATTAAATGTTTGTAGATTTTTTTTTTTGATATTATAATATTCCATATCATACAAACAGTGGTGTCAGGAGACATACTGTAAATTTCATTGACAAAAATATCACATATTTGCACGAAAATGTATCAGCCTTTCGTCCTTTGAGTTAATACCAATTATTAAGATAACTTTAAGTAATGAGATTAATTAGGAGAGTTCAAGTTAGATATAATAAAAGAAATGTAATCTTCAAACTCGAAATGATATGGTTAATCAAAATTAACTGTTCACCGAAAATATCCCATATTTAATATTTTTTTTTCTCAAAATAATATTTTGGATTATGAGTAATTAAACACTACTTTTGTATTTAGTACAAGTCGTACTTTAGAATATGTTTTCGATATTAAAATTTGTGTTTCAAAATACAATTTCACATATTTAAGTTTTTAAAAAATTATTTATTTCGATAATTATTTTAAAAAAATATACCGAAAATATAAAAAGTCCTAAAGGATCCTATATGAGCAATAATACATTCTTTTTAATACCTATATATTATCAATTAAATTTATGAAAATTATAAAATAAGAGAAAGAGTATTTGAATAAAAAAAACAAATCATAAAAAATATTATTTTTCATATATATTTTATCTGTAATAAAAATATTTAAAATAGTATATCGAAAACAGGTTGTTAATATTATAATAGTCTAAATGTCACATTAGATAACGACTATATCATGGACCTGACTATAATTGTTTTAATAAAAGTAATGAAAAAGTATTTAGTGCAATATATTGAATATTTGTTAATTTCAAAAGTCAATGAAAATCATTTTTATTAAATAACACCAAAACTAGACCCGATATATTAAATAATACGTATGTTATATTCGTTCATTTTTCAAAATAAGTTATTGCTTTCAGTAAAGTAGTTAATAGAATTAAAATAAGAATGATATTTAATAAAATAAAACAGAATTATATTATTTTATCATGGTAACTTGTAATATCATTCTTTTAAGAAGTACAACACAATAAAATCCTAACATATTGACATTAAAATAAAGAGTAATTATCATTATTAGAGAAGACATATTGCATTACATATTGGATACATAATTTTCATATATATATATATATATATATATATATATATATTACATTTCTATTTTTAAAGTTAAAAATAAAAATATATATATGAAATTTTACGTAAAAGTCAATTGGTTCTACGTCGTTTTAACTTTTTAAATTTTGAATATTTATTTTCTTTGAAATTTATTGGTGGTTTAAACTACTACAAAGTATGTTTTGTAACTACAGTAGAATATAAAATATCATAAGGGGACAGAATGATTATGTCAAATTTGATAGTTAAACAGTTAAAATGTATCTTTTATAAAAAAAATCAAAAGACAATCTTAAAAGTAAGAAACAAAATCTACTGAACAGTGTAGGAGAGAAAAACATGACTAATGCACTACACGATCCACAGCGTTCAGTCAATATTGCCAAAATGTAAAAGTTAAAAAAAAAAACAAAGACGACCACACACGGTAGCATTAATCTTTTTGTTCGAAAATTGAAAGATCAGAAGGTGTAATTCAAACATATGTAAGCGGAAATCGAAAGCGTGACACGTCCTAATATTTATCATTAACTTAAACTTTTCGTAATCTTGTTGATTTATTAATTATGTAGCAAGCAGAGTTGTTGGCCACATACACTAGTATGTAAAATCATACATCATTTTCTACAAATATACAAGTTCTATCAAAGGAACAAGCTTGTTAGTCAGTTACGCAGAATTTGATTCAGAATGATGTGGGTTTTAAGCATATTTAACCTTTCTTAGTTACAGATTGCTTTCTGAGTGGTTGATAGCGTGCATAAACCTTCTCATCCACCAAAAGCCAAAAGCCAAAAGGTACACGTAATAATCTTCACTTATATATATACATAGCTTTGTTTTGAGGAGTGGGAGCCAACCAGAGTTTTTAGCCATAACTGAAAGCAAAAGACTAGCAGCAGAGTTTTATTTTATACGGAGAGCAGACATAATGGCTCATAAAAAAATGATATTAAAGATCACAGCAGGTATATAGTTTGTGTTGAAGTTTGGCCTTTATATTGAACCTATCTTTTTGGAACAGCACATGTAATAAGAGGAAGGCACGAACATGACCCACCTTACGTTGGAATCACAAATCACGGAAACATTATATATGTCAGCGAAAACAGGAAAAACAATAAAAATAAAAAAAAAGAATGATGTTTGATTTTTCCCTTGGTGTTTGGGAAAAGTCATGGTGAGGTGGTGCGTGGTGATGGACCCACGTGCAGGCCACCCACTTTGACCCCATGAATCAACTAACTGGTCTCTGGGGCGCCTCTTGCGCAACGCAACCAAAGGGTAGGGTGCAATCCATGTGAAAACCAAACCTATATCACTATACAACCACACACTATCACTCTTCTCAAACAATTTCAAACTATATATTAAAGATGGGATATTGTTCCATTATGCATACCCCATTTATCGTATTTTGACGCAAAAAGTCTTTGCACCAACTTCTCAACTACTTGTCTTTTGTTTTTTTGGCTTTCAAACTAGGCCAAAGTCACATTAAACTTCCCAAGTAAAAGCAAGTCCCATCTCCACCTCCAAGTTACCTATCCAAGACTTTAAACAAGCGTCACCAATATATATATATTTCTTTTCCTAAAAAATCATGTCCTTCAACATCGTCATTATTGTTCACTTTTGGACTTTGATTTTCCACATCGGTTGATTTTCCACCAAGGAAAATGTTGGGTGGACGAGGTCCTTGATAGTGTCATTATTCCGTGTACACCCACACACTATTACCTTGTGAAATTCAAAGCTCACCTCACTCAGTCACAGAGTGTTACTACATCAGAATCCTGTCCCACTCCTCTACTCACTGCAAGATCGAGTTGAAAAGCACCATCTACTTTTGGTATGTCTTTTATTACATTATGTAAAGAGGTTAAAGAAGAGGCGATTGAATGGTTTTGGTAAAGTGAGGACCACCGCCACAGTGGATAGGATCAATGAAGAAAAAGTTGGTGAGTTGGTCCGTACATGGGTTGCGTGGTGTTTGGTTTACAAGGATCAGCTCTGCTTTGTTCCTTCTGTTTGTATCTACGATGACACAGATATTAGATAATTGGATTTATTCAACATCTACCCCCTCAACATACGTATAATGCTTATGTTTCCCATATTTGAATCAAGATAATTAGATAACGTTGATTTCGATTATTGTCATGTAAATTTGTTCTCTACTCAAGATATATATATATACGAGCCCACTAGGTAAAGACAATTTGATTGAAGGTATAAAAAAATAATGAATAGTGTGATTAGCTGAGAAAAGAAAAAGAGAGGAGAGAGTAAGAAAGGTGGTTGAAGAGGGGGGGGGGGGACCGGGGGAAGAGAGAAAAGAAAAAAAAGGGTTGGTTGGGGGGATGATGGGGGGATAGGAGGAAGAGAAAGGGAAGTCAGGGGAATTTTG
>Ga0099822_1006527_pt1 | contig 15176 bp, 16 predicted proteins | sample CowpeawhiteBW_FD_76839 | JGI IMG/M metagenome (GOLD analysis project Ga0099822, IMG submission 76839) | Root nodule microbial communities of legume samples collected from California USA - Cow pea white BW | ecosystem: Host-associated > Plants > Roots > Nodule | place: USA: California | collected...
GAGGAGAAAAAATTAATTTCGAAAAAGGATAAGGTAAATTAATTAAATAAAAAAAAAAATTTTAAATTATTTTTTTATATATTTTTTTTTTTTTTTGTTAAATGAAATTTTTTTTGTTTTTTTTTTTTTTTTTTTTCCCCCCCCCCCCCCCTTTTAATCTTTTAATCTTTTTTTAAAATTTTTGGAATAGTTGTATATGTATGTTCTTCTTTATTTTGGTATTTGGAATAATTTTTAGGTGGGGGTTTGGGTATACATTGTATTCTTCCTTCACACACACACACACACATTTTGTTCATTACATGAGTAAGGCCTTATACCCGGGTTTGAGTTGCTTAGAATTAGAGGGGATTGTGTAGTAGTGTCACGGTGGATGTACTTCCTAAGTGGTCATTGTGAGAACCCCAGGTAGAGATTGTTTGGTTCATTGGTACTCCCACTTCTTGTTGTTTACCAACTATCGTGGAAAATGCCATGAAGTGGGTCATAGCTCTAGTGACTTTGATCTTTAGGTATTAAGGAATTATCCTTGTGAGCACATATACTTTGCCATAGAACTTTATCGAGCCTATGTTAAATTAAGGCACAAAAGGGAGACTATTTGCGTCATTTACCCTCACATTTCCTTGTATATAATAATAAATTCGTCACAATCACACCATTATAAAAAAAAGGAAAAAATGTCTCCTAAGGCATAAGCATGCATTTCATTAGCATATCACATGCATAAATTTCCTTTAATGCACAACCATGCATTACATTCCCATTCTATGGTCATTCATGGTACTCCATCCATAGTTTTAAACACATAGCATGCATATGCATAATTTTTTTAAATAACCAAAAAAAAATTGCATTAAAATAAACTCAAATTGTTTCCAATTTTACTTATAACCAAATTCTTGGAATCTTTTATTATGAAAAATGAGAAAATAATAAATCATTCTTTGGTCAAATCAGTGGATTGAATAAAGAAATAAAATTTTGTTTGTTATCATGTCTTTTGAAGCATCCATCTAGTCTTGCATGCATGAAATTGCTCAAATCTATCTCCCTTTCTATCTCTCTTCCACCATAAACTTTGTTTTCATTTCTATGGAGGATTATCATAAAGGGCGCACATACCTTAAAATGATTACCAGAAACTCTCTAAACACAAAAACAAAAAATGAAGAAAAATCAGCTAGACTGAAAAATCTAAAGGATAGTCTAGGCAAAAATAAGACAAACAAAAGTGAAAAAAAAAAGAACAAAACAAGGGGCATCCTAACATATGAAATAAATTATTTTCCTGTGAATTAAAATTTTTTTTAGAAAAATAATCATGATTTGAAATGATGTGTGTCCATGTTTCTTTATCCAAAGAAAAGTAACTATCCTTTGCTACCCCATTTGAGCTTTCAAAAAAATTTCATTCAAATTACCCTAAACAAGGGTCACCCTTACATTGAGATTGAGGAGGGTTGATATAATGTTTGCATTTGTTTCATCTGACTGGTAGTTCACCATTACGAAAATATCAAACAAGAAGAAGAAAGAAATGATATGGTTATATCATGAAAAGAAAAAAGAAAAGCAAAAGTTGGAGAATGGGTATAAAAGGTCAAAATTAAAAAAAATGGTGAACAAAAAGAAGTTAAACACATTTTTGCACAATAAGACCATCCTAGGCTCTCATACTAAGGGCAAATTTTTAAAGTCCCTATCATTTCCTGCATATCATCAATAACTAGGGAAAGCCCAACACATTTTGTGCCACGAGACCAATTCAAATTGGGGCAACTTCCTACTTAATCTTCATCACCTCATCCAAGCCTTTTCAAGCCCTTGACAATTTCATGCATGTCATTCAAATAGTGTTTCAAAAGAAATGATTAAAGAAAGTTTCGTTAGTAAACTGATTAGACCAAAGAAATGATTTGGAAAAGTAAATAAAAATTTAAAAGTAGAATTATTTCATGAAATCAAAATAACAATGAAATGGAGATCAATTTGAACTTGTTTTCAAAAAAATGCAAAAGAAAAATTCATACATTTTCATACATCATACCAATTCAGGCATACATGAGTCATTCATCTTTTAGAATAAAATATTTCCCACCTTCCCAATCAAAACCCTCTTCACTCATATGAATGATTATCGAATCATTTCATTTTAGAAGGAAGAAAATTTTAAAAAAAAATACACAAATTTATTTTTATGTTGGTCCTCTTCATTCATATGAATGACCAATATACCCTAAACTCAGATTCCACACTCGACCCCAAGCCCAGTTCCCATATTGGCCCTCAAGCCTAGTTCCCATACTGGCCCCTAAGCCCGATTTTCACACTGGTCCTCAAGCCAGGTTTTCACATTGGTCCCCAAGTCCAGTTTCCACACTGGCCCCAAAACCTAGTTTCCACATTGGCCCCCAAACCCAGTTTCCACACTGGCCCCTAAGCCCAAATTCCACATTGGCCTCCCAAACCCAGTTTTGTACGGCCTCAAGCCCAGTTTTTTCTAGCCTCTAAGCCTAGTTTTCCTTGCTATCAAATTAAAATAAAGGAAAAATGAAAAGAAGCAAACTTCGCTCATGCATCCATGCATTCACATATGTATCATCATATAGGTTCAAAAAGAAAATCATAACATGTTTGTAGGCTCTTGCTTGCAATGGATAGGTGAAAGGATGAGTGATTTAGAGGTAGCTCTAGCCTAGGAAGAGGGCTAGAGGTAAATAGAGTAAGCTCTCTAAAAGATGACTCTCAAGTGGCAATAGTGAGGAGTGTTCTCAACTCAAAGTGTTTATTGCACAAAAATTCAAGAGTGAGTACAATGCTGAAAAATTAAGGCTTTTATACTCAAGCCATTACACATGAGGAATCCCGACCCTTGGATGAGAAGGAGAAAGCACCTTGGCCTTTGATGCTAGCTTGGAGAAGGAGGCTTGATCTTGGCCGTGAGATCCTAGCTTGAAAAGGAAACCAATTCTCCTAGCCCTTAGATGCGTGAGGAGTAGGAAGGAATGTTGACTTCCACTTAGTCCACCTTGGACCTTTGGTAGCTCATGGCAAAAATCTCCTATTGGGCTTAGTCAAGCCCAATTTTATTAATTCAACTACACATTGTTTGACTTATTATTCTAGAAAACAAGGCCTAAACAATTGGCCAATCTTATTGTTATTTTACTACTCTTTGATACACCTCTTCAAATCTTCACTTCTTCTTTGGCCCATGTGAAGAGTGTGAGAAGCCCATGTGGGTTTGGGCCATCTTGGATGAAGCCCAATTGGATCTTTTTGAGCATGCCCCTTATTATTGGGCCTCTTGGTGGGCTTTGGGATTGAAGGTGCATGTGGGCTATGTATTGGGCCTTGAGCATGATTTGGGCCTAGACGTTGGCCCAAGCTATAAGCCTTGTTGGGATCACATCAATGATCATCGATTTCTTTACATTAAGGCCCTTTGTGAAGCAATGATCATTGATTTCTTTATCATATCGGGGCCATTTGAGAGGAAATGTTCATTGATTTCTTTACATTAAGGCTCTCTATGAGGCAATGGTCATTATTTTCTGCTTTTTGGATATATACCCTTTCCTCGGGATTAGTCTAATCTGTTTTTTCAAAAAGTCAGAAAAGAAAATAATAAAACAAAGTGATTTGTCAGATTGTGACCCTCTACATGTTAATGGTCACTGAATCTTTTGGATATAGACCATCTCCTCGGGATTGGTCCAATATTTTCTCAAAAAGTCAAAAAAAGAAAACATTTCGGATCGGGACCTTCTACATGGTAATGGTCTATTCTTTTTTTCAAAAAGTCAAATTTACAAAAAAAAATGTCGATTTTTCAGATCGAGACCCTCTACATGGTTATTGGTCATCGAATCCTATGAATAGAACCTTTCCACAGGATTTGTCTAATTTAGTTTTTTACAAAAAGTAAAAAAAAAACTAATTGGTATGTCGAATCGAGATCCTCTACTTGGTAATGGCCACCTACTTCTTTTCTTTTAGATACAGACCATCTCCTTTGGAATGGTCAAATTTGTCTTCAAATGTGTCTTCTTTTGAAATTTGAACGAAATTAATGTTTTTATCTTTACTTATCTTTTATTACGATAATATGAAAAAGTAAATTTTCAGATTATCTAGTAAAATCTAAGTAAAGAGGAGAAACTGTCAACACCCAATTTCGTCCAAGTGAATAAATTTATTTTTGGAAAAAAATAAAAATAAAAATAAAAACAATGTTTTGAGTTAATGGTAAATAAATAAAAAAATAGGTGAAATAATTATTTTCTTCAAAGATTTTCAAACTTTAATTTTAGAAAAAAGAAATGAAAAAAAAAAGATGAAAGAAAGAAAAAAAGAAGGAAAAAAGAAGGAAGAACTCAATTTGTTATTGATTATCGCACTCCTTTTCATGAGCCCAACAACTCAAAATACTTTCTACCCTTTGTTCTTGAAAGAAAAATTAGTGATATGGTTCTAATAATTAGAAGCAATATTTCTTCAAATGGTTATAATCAATATTACTAATTGGGATTGATTTTGTTCTCTTATTTGTTAATGGTTAGAATCAATATTACCGATCTTGTGTTTTGATTTGCTATGATTTGATTCCCGTAATGTGTTGCTACCAATTCCTTCCTTATATTGTTTGTTACAATTAAGGTTGGCATTGCATTGATATTGTAATGTGTGAATATAAATAAATACACACTCTATCATGGGATCGAAAAAAAAATATTTTCACATCTATTCTTTTTTTCTCATTACCACCCACACACACCTCTTTAGAATGTAAGAAAAAAAAAAGAGAAGGTAGATGTAATGTTCGGTATGAGAGGATGAGATTGATATAGAAGAAGAGATACTGAAAAATTTTGAAGGTACGCCAATCCCAACTTCTTTCATCTTTTGATTTGTATTTTCCAATTTTCATTATTTTTTTTATCATAAAAAAATATTTGTGCACTTTTCTTTAGTGTCTGTCCAGCTCCTTGCGTCACGTGACACTTATTTTAAAATTTCATTTTTTTTCTTCTAAAAAATATATAAAGATCTAAATATAAATAAATATTTTTCTTTGTTTTCTCTCTGACATCTATCAAGTTACCCATGTTGCATCGCAATGACATCCAAATCCACTTTCAAATAAATCAAAAAAAATAAAAATTATAAAAGATTTTAAAAAAATTAAAGATTAAAAAAAATATTTTGAAAAAACCACATAACTTTTGCACATTTAATTGAAGGTATCGTTTTAGGACGAACGTTGTAGGGTGCTTAAGAGTGTAAATAATAAATATTTTAATTCATAAATTAAGTCTCAAAATAGTAATTTTGGAGAGGAATAGTTCAGGTACTAAATACACCCCCAATTCTCATGTTTACACTCCTTTTTCCCAATTGGAATAACTATTTTTGAAAAAAGACAATTCTGGAGCTAACTGCACCCCCTGTTTTCAGGTTTACACCCCTTCTGAATTTAACTTTCAATTTTTGTTCTGCACCCCTCCTGTTTACTAAACTGCACCCCTAATGTCACTTAAACTCAAGTCCACCAGATTTCGTCATGTGGCAATCTTCCACTTACTAAGTTAACCAATGACAGATTGCCACATCATCAATCCTCCACTAACTCAAATCACCAATCAATATTTGCCACGTCATCATCTCTTTCCCAACACAAACCCTAACCCTAATCTCTTCTTGTCTCTCTTTCGCACCAACCCACTCCACAGCCGTCACACTCCACAACCGCCACACCACGTCTGGCCACCACTGCACACGCCGGAAAGTCGTCGCCCGTCGCGCCCTCGTCGGAAACTTTGTCACTGTTGCTGCACCACTGGTCCGCGATAGCTGCGTCTTCTCCGTACGTTTCGCAGCCACCACCACCCTCCTCTGCACCTGCAACTCACACGAACAGCCCGCGCACCACACGCAGCCACCTCTTGCAGCCCTACTCGTCACCACAATTGCCATGCTCGACGTCATCCACCATTGCAGCACCACTCGCGGCCTGCAACAACCATCGCGCCTCGCTGTAGTTCGCCTCTTCCCCTCGCGCCACCACTGTCGCGATCTCGTCGTCAACAACAGCCCCGTCGTCACTCAGACATCGAACCACCACTGCCACACCAAGACAGCCCGCGCTCTACAACACCATTCTAACGCCGCTGTAACTCGTCAGAGTTCGCGAGCATCATCTTCTCCGTGCATCCCGCAGACCCCAACGTGACCTACAGCCGCGAGTCATTCACGCGACCACCACCGCGTCTCTGGAATGTGAACCCACCTCCATTTTTCTGCCACAGCCGTGGAATCAGCCCCTTCGGCGTTTCTGCCGCCACCGCGGCAACCCCGTAACCTTCGCGCAATCACTCATGGTAGTCAAACCCTAATGGAGAGACTTCCGTGACAGGTGGCAGTCTCTCAATGGACTATCAGAAAGTTAAGATTGGTTAACCAGTCAACTCTTGCAAGAATTTGGTCAACAGGGGTCAATTGCCTATGTTACGCCATATCTGTCAGGTGGTTCCTTTGCAGGAACCTTAAAAGGCCTACACTAGAAAGAATCGTTTGGCGATTGTTCATCATCGACTAGACTATTTCTGGAAATTTTCATAAACAATAAATTAAAAGGAAATAACATATCAATCATAATCATACCAAATTCAGCATACCAATCAGAATTAAATTAATCGACACATGAAATTTTCCTATTTAGAATACCATTCAAATTAAAATTAAAGTTAACACTTAAAGCTCCCCTAAACTGAATTCCTTTGCCAAATTTGAAAATTGCAAGCTCTTCCCTTGATCACTAAAACCTTTCCTTGGTTCTTCTTAATTCAACTCCAAAAACCTCGTTCAAACCTCGCCACTCTAACAAAATTCATGTCCTATTTTCTGAGTGCAATTTTAGCTTTGCAAAACCCTTCTCCTAACCTAATTTCTTGCCTTTACCAATAGGTAATTACCAAAAACGAAATTTAAGTTTTTAATGGTAATGTTTATTATCATTCATTACTCCTTTATGGTCCGTTTTTCAACCAACCTTGGCTGCCCATGCATCTAGGTTTTCCTTCAACTCTTCACATTCAAGCCAAAAGTAAGTTTGGCAAAAATAAAGTTTAATTTGGGTTCTCCAAGACTTAAACCCACAACCATGTCAATACCAAGTCAATGCTAAACCATCAAGCCAATTCATGTTTCATGATATTTAATATAATTCTATGATTATATTATCACTCAACATGATCAAAAATATTATTAAAAATAATAATAAATTAAATAACACACAATTGGCATACATAGGACTTGAACCTAAGTCCTCTCACACAATTAAAGTACTCTCAACCACTTAAGCTAGTACTTTTCCACATCATATAAATCAATAATTAATGTCTTAAAGGCTCCCACTACCCGCATTTATTAATTAATTATTTATTTAATTATTTAATTTTCACGGGTCTTACATTTTACATGTAAGGGAATGTCAATGTCAGAAGACTCACCTTCATTATTGTCATTTTCTTCATGTAATTTTTCTGCTTTTAATAAAATGGTCTTGATGGTTGCTTGTTCACCATTTTTTAGTCTTTGTAGCTTCATCTCATGTTCTTTTAACTTCCCGAACAATGTTGACATTCATCTTTGTGAGGTCCTTTGATTCTGAATTGTTGTGACCTTTGGTTGTCATTTTCTATCTAATGACTTAAGAATCTTCATGTTTAACTCTTTGTTTATGAAGCTTTTCCCAAGTGCATCTAGATGATTGACTGTGTGTGTGAACCGAGTCTGAAATCACTTGCTTTCATTCTGCTTCATTTGAAGTAATTCATATTCTTGGAGGAGTGTGTTCTTCCGAGCTCTCTTTACTTCGTCTGTTCCTTCGTGTGTTACTTCAACTGTATCCCACATCTCCTTCGTCGACTTACATTTTGATATCTGTAAAATTCGTTAAGAGTAACAGCAGGTACTATAGCGTTTCGATCTCTTACATCATATTGTGCTTGTAACATCTCGATCGAATATTACAAATTTAATTAATATCAAAAAGAAAATATAAATAACTTCATTTAATAAAACATCATTTCCCAAAAACGCAAGAAATTTAAAACTTATTACAATAATAATTGTCTCAATTCATAATTCATATAAGCGAATAGATAAGAAAACCACACTAGATTAATCCAGGAGTTTACAAAATCCTTAAAATACAAAACAGTAAAAACTTTGGTAAAATCTTCTCCCCATACTAACCCATGCTCTAAGCCTATGCTTCACTAGAACCACTTGCAATATCATTTGCTCCCGTGTACCGCGTACACGATCATCGCCAAACACAAGCAAATAGGGTGAGCTAATATCAAACAATCATATGTATATAAAATAATTATATATCTAAATAATTATACCAAAGAAAATTTCCTTCCTTCATCCCACATGGCCACAACCATGTTTGGATATCATAAGTACATCAAAGGAGTTTTATCCTTTCCTTCCACATGGCCACTACCATGTTGACCGTGTTCTACCTCTTCTTGTGAGTACCTCAAGATGTCTTGTTGCCATACCTATCGGCCACAACTGATAAAGCACGTGCGGGAAACCATGCTACGGATCACACACCGTAACGCCAGGTGGAGTTTCCAATACGAACATAATCCATAACGTTCCAAGACTACCAAACTCGTCAACTATGTACTAAGGAGGGCAATCTATATGGACCCATCCGTACTGGCCACAACCAGCACACTCACACCGGCAACACTCGCCAACCCAAGCCACAACTCAAGAGTTCCTCATGTTCATCTGCTATCCCGAGCCACAACTCAAGGGACGTCATTCCGAGCCACAACTCAGAGAATGCCACGTGCTTAAGCCCTATCCCGAGTCACAACTCATGGAATACGTTCTGAGTCACAACTCAAGGAACACCAACAAATCCACTTTTGAGGTATTTTAGAAGCTTTGTAGACAACGCATCATGAATCGAACACAAATCAATCTAATATCCCATTATCAATTGCCTGGAAATAAACCATTGTACTTTTCTTTGCTTAGGCTAAAGGCCTTCGTCCAAACATCCAAGCCCATCTCGCTTAAGCTAGGCTTACTAGCTTGAGCGAGCACGTAGCACAACATCAATCCACGAACTCTCGCTTGAGCGAGCTCCTTCTCGTTTGGGTGAGACCATCCTTCGCCTAGAACTGATATGCCTCGCCTAGGCGGCGAGTTTAAACAGAACCCATCATCCATCGAATTCTCACTTAGGCGAGGGTCTCTCGCTTGAGCGAGACACGCTTTTGTCCAAGACAAAGCTTCACGCTTGAGCGAGATTCTCAAGCAAAAGCTCCCAACACTCTCGAGTTCTCGCTTAGGCAAGGCAAACTCACCTAAGCGAGATGGGTTGTCGCCCAAGACCAAAACTCCCCGCCCGAGAGAGATGCTCGAACAGACATAGACTCAACTCTCTCCTAATCTCGCCTAGGCAAGACTAGCTCGCTTAAGTGAGAATTGCAGACTTATGCACTGTGACGCAAACAGACACCAGCAACACATGCACAAATCACATCCTAAAACAACACCAAGCAATTGAAAGTAGTGCACAAAGCTTATGGACAAAATTTAGACCTAATATGGTCCCCAAAACCCAAGTTGAACCATAAACAACATGTACAATGCAGAAACCCCTCATATTCATACAATTTGGTAAGAATTTCGATCAACAATATCAAAGCACCCAAACCCCTAATTCAGATCATATATAGCATGAATTTCATGGCATACAATCATCAAAATCATGCACATAAAACAACAATACGAAAATTCGATTCAGCTCCCCTAACCTAGAATTTCCTTGCTTTAAAACTTTAACAAATGATGATTCTTCTTCTTGGCCTAGAAAAATGATTCCCCCTAGTGCTCCCACAATTAGCCCCAAACAACCTCTTAATTCACTCAATACTCTCTCAATAGGTAAAACAATAAAACTGCAAAAACCTTCTTTTCACCAAAAATTGTCTTTTATAGGTGTCTTAATGGTAGGTTTAATTGCTAAAATGAAAATAAGCTTAATAATGGTTTAATTGTTATTCAAGGACTATTATTTAGTGTTTTTTTTCAGCCCCTCTTGGTTGCCCTTTCTGTTAGGATTTTCTAAGCCTTTTCACATTCAAGTCACCACTAATTGTTAGCAAAAAGAGAGTCAAATTTTGGTTCACCAAGGTTTAAACCCATGACCATACCAATGCCCAATTCCATGCACAACCACTCAACCATATCATGTTTCATGATAATTAACCTAATTCTATAATTATTTTATCACTCAACATGATCATGCATATTATAAAAAAAATGAATATTAAATCAAACAACACATAATTGGCATACAATTAGTCCTTTCCACAATAAAGTACTCTCAACCATTTAAGCTAGCACTTTTTCACGTCATATCAATCAATATTTAATTCCATAAAGGCTCCCACTACCCGCATTTATTAATTAATTAATTATTTAATTAATTAATTTTCACGGGTCTTACAGTGCTCGTTTGTTTTCATCTAGCATCCATTGATGGAATATTTTTTGTGGGTCTTTCAGCAAGCATCACCATTGGGAAATAGGGGTCGTTTAATACTGCATCCCAAACTCCAAAGTCTAAGATTTGCAAAATAATTTCCATTCTCGCCTTCCAGAAGGGCTAGTTATCACCTTCAAAGAGAGGAGATCGGTTGATTAAAGCTCCTTCCTTGTACATCTGATTCTGAAAAGACATGTTAAAAGAAATAGTGAAACAACTTATGACACCAAGCTTTTATACCACTTGTTATACAAATGGCATCAAGAAGGGGGATTGAATTGATGCTTTAAAAAAATTGTCTTGATGTCTATACTTAAAAAAAATACATTTTCTTTTTGTTTTATTAAGTGTGTTACTTGAAGCAAAAAAAAGGTAAAGGAAAGAAGAAATTCACACAGTTATTTAAATTGGTTCGGGTATAACTAACCCTACATCCAGTTCCCAGTCACCTCAATGTGAGAATGAATTTTTATTCAATTAATAATTCAAAGATGATTTTTAGGAGAAGATATAGTCATAGAATACTTGATTTAAAAAAAGGTTTCAATTCAAAAGATATTTTATTTTTGAAAATCTGTAGAAATATAATTAAATTAATTTAAATAAAATCAAATAAATTTGAAAATCAAGTTTTATTCTTTGTAGAAAAGATGATTTTTAGAAGAAGATATAGTCAGAGAATACTTGATTTAGAAAAAAGTTTCAAATCAAAAGATATTGTTATTTTTGAAAAAACTGTAGAAACATAATTTAATTATGTTTTAACCTTAATTGATTATGTGAGTGAAAAAATGATTTCACTTGTGAAGAGAGATGATTTGACTGATAATTCCTCTCATGCTTCCTCTTTATCCAGAGTGACTTGACATCCTAAATAATCTATATCTTTATCTTGAGCTTTCCTTAATCTTATAGTATTTTTGCTTGAGTATCCATCAAAATCCTTAGCTTTCAAACAGATAGCAGTTACATCCATTTTGCTAACAACATTGGGGTTGTTATGATGACAAAGACAAAGTCAATATTAGAAAGAGATTAATAGGTATGGTGAATTTAGCAGTTCCAAAACCCACCTCTATCTATACACAAACTCCAGAGCTATTATTCTCGCTCCTGTACATTGCTTCCCTAACTTTATTCTCAGTCGTCGATCTTCTTGTTTCAATTTTTTAGCAATTTTGGTGCAAATTTTTAAAATATTTCTGCAGAGGGAAAGTCGTTGGGAAATGGTACGACTTCATTATAAAGAAGTCCTGCTAATATAAAAAGACTTCTACTAAAATGACTCGAAGTCGTGCCAAAATGGAAAGACATTCCTATTAAAATAAAGTTGCATCATAATCATACAATTTTAATTAACCTGCTTCAAAGTTGTGCCATATTAGCACGACTTGGGTGCTGTAATTTTAATGAAGAAGTCGTTTGGAGACGACATGACTTCGCGTCAACAAATTAGTAAATGGTAAAAATGATTTATTTTTTATTTAGTTAAATAATAAAAATGAGAAAGGGTTAAATATGCTTTTGGTCCCTTAACTTTCAGTGAAAATTGAAATTAGTCCCTCTCCGAAACCTTGACCCAATTTAGTCCTCCAACTTTACAAATGTTTGGATTTAGTCCTCCAACTTTACAAATGTTTGGATTTAGTCCTCCAACTTTACAAATGTTTGGATTTAGTCATTTTAACAAAATTTTGTTAAGTTTATTTGATGTTTCAAATGTGTTTCAAGATAGTTTTTTAGCTAACATTGAAGCGGAAATGTATCAAGCGGGGTAAACAACTCAAATGCTCTCATGAAACACGTTTAAAACGTTAAATAAACTTTAAAAAATTCGTTAAAATGACTGAATCCAAACATTTCTAAAGTTGGCGGACTAAATTAGGCCAAGGTTTCAAAGAGGGACTAAATCCAATTTTCATTGAAAGTTAAGGGACCAAAAACATATTTAACCCAAAATGAAATAATAAAGCATATTTACTAAGTCTGAAATATAATTAGTGAATAATTTTATTAAGATTTGTTAATCACAAAATGGGGAAAAGGTTATCTGTGGGATCTCATGCCACAAGGAGGTCTTCTTCTTTGTCGTCTAGGAATGGCGTGGATAGTCATCATCATTATCGTCATGTTGTTGTGTTTAGTTGACATCTTTCAACATTTGTGGCAACATTATAGGCTGATAATATTGCTGAAAGGATGTGGGATATGGAGATGGAGGTGTTGATGATGAAGTTCTAAATAAATTTTGTGTAGGACTAGAAAAAGTATCTAGTTGTTGAGGAAATATGTTTTATGTGTATGGAACTTGGCATAATGGAGCTTGTGAAGACATTGGCTATGATGCATCCATATATGGTGGAAAAGCAAGTGGTTGAAAACTAGACTAACCAAATGATTGATATGGGGGAAAAAGATATGGCCACATGACATCAAATTTGGCCGAATGTATGAACTTCGTTCTTAAGGGAGCAAGATCATTGCCAATTTATGCTTTTGTTAAAGAAACAAAAAATGGTTTATGGAACAAGGGAAAAATATTGAATGCTTGTTACGAGCTGGCCACCGATATCCTGAGGATATTTATGCTTTATTAAGAAAAAATGAACAACAATCTGACATGTGCCATGTCCAGGGTATAACTGGCAGAATTCAATCTTCAATGATCAGTAGATTTCCACTCCCCAACTTGGATGTCGTCCATTGTCATACATTGCTAAGTTAAATGATTGGTGGTGTAATTGTAGGGAGTTTCAAGCTCTTCACCTACCTTTCCCTCATGTAATGGTTGCTTGCTCATCTTACAACCTATGACTTTTGTGGATTCTGTCTATAGCTTTCAAAATATTTTCAAACCTTATGAGGTGCAGTTTCAGTCTGTTCAAAATAAAGATTATTGGTCTGCTTATATTGGTCTAAATTTAATTCTCGACCTCCACATGCGACACAAATAATCAGGAAGACCAAGTGCAAGTCGTATTCACAATGAAATAGACCAGTCAATTCCATACAAACAAAAAAATGTTCGTTTTGCAGAAGTATTGGTCATAACAGAAGAAATTGTTCAAATCAACACTGAATTTTCATTTTGTGTAACTCTAATCACTACACTACATCAACTTTGTCTACTTTAATTTCAATATTATGTCATCCACTAGTTATTAAGATGTTTCATTTCATGTACTTTTTATTAAGGAAATCTTCTCCTTTTTTTCGTATGTGCATATTTATTTTATTCTCTATTAATTACTCAACTAAATTTTTTATTTTTAAAATTTTTTAATAGTAACAATTGAGAACGTGAAAAATAATTAAAAAAATCACTTTAGTAGACGACTTCTTCATAAAAAATCCAAAACTAAGGTCATGTTATATTGGCACGACTTTGTTTAAGCAGATTATTAACTTAATTAAAGTCGTATGATTATGACACGACTTTTTTTTGAAAGAAATGTCTTGCCATTTTGGCACGATTTTAAGTCATTGTAGTATCCTAAAAAAACACTTTCAAAAACCAAGCAAGCACCCACCAAGCACTTTGGATCAGATCTGCACTACGTGGATCGAATCCTCTCAACTTTAACCAAACAGACAAATTCGTTCCATGACATGGGGATCAAATCCCTCAAGAAGCCCCAGATCTGATCCATTCCAATGGGATTGAATCCCTCACAAAGTCCCACAGATCCGATCCACTTAAGCCGAGATTGGATCTCTCACTTTCTCTCTTACACATAGATCCCTTCCATTGCAATGGGATTAGATCCCTTGTTTAACCACATCCAGATCTTCATGTTCAGCTCGCTCATACCATGAGTGGATGGGTTCCAACTTTGCATCAGGCCCTTCACTCACACTCACACCATGTGTAGATGGATTCTAACTTTGCAGAGTTCCTCACCATTTCACAACTCAACATCAACGAAAAAGACATGGACACCATTTCAGAACTCAAGTTGCACACACACAAATATTAAAAAATCTGGAGACTTACCTGAAATGGCAGTACCACGACACCAATGTCTCCACCAAAGCCAGAAACCAAGATTGGCTTCTCCCCTCTTATAACTTATACACTCCACCAATACCATATACCAACCTATCTAACTTATTCAATACGTATTTAATGGCTTTTTTCAGTCAAACAAATTCAAATATTGTTTGTATGGTCATAAGGTGTCAAGAATCTAATGCTTTTTCAACGCTGCTCAAAACTGGTCATAACGTACCATGCCATGCACGTGGGAGAAAGAGCAAAGGGTAAAATTGTCATTAAGTTGGTGAATCCACTTAAATCACCAATATGTGGCGAGATTAGAATTCTGATGCATCCCGTTAATCACCATTGTGCCTTCCTCTTAAAACTTGCGAAATGAACACATAAAAAACTTATAATCCATCTTTGCTAAACCACTCTACCTCAAACGAATATAGCATTAATGCTAACACACACCACTTGCATTTTCTCATTTTTCCATCTTTTCATTCTTCTATATTTCAAAATCACTTAAAAGATGTCTCATCAAATTGTAAGAAAAAAATTGTCAAAATTTAGTTATAAAAGTTAATATCATTATCTCATAACGTTATA
>Ga0099822_1006529_pt1 | contig 15174 bp, 9 predicted proteins | sample CowpeawhiteBW_FD_76839 | JGI IMG/M metagenome (GOLD analysis project Ga0099822, IMG submission 76839) | Root nodule microbial communities of legume samples collected from California USA - Cow pea white BW | ecosystem: Host-associated > Plants > Roots > Nodule | place: USA: California | collected...
ATATATATATATATATATATATATATATATATATATATATATATATATATATATATATATATATATATATATATATATATATTTTATACAACTTAATATCACTTATGAAATGACTTAATTAGTAGTACTATACATCCAATTGAGTTATTATAGTTAGGTTCTAGTTTCATGTTTATCAAAATACCATACAAACTTTGTCTGATTTATAAAAAACTTAATCTAGTACATTATACTTTTGTTGTCATCCTTAAAAATAACCTAACAATCCTAAATAATATGATATCATTTAGTGAATCATTAAAAAATCTTGATACCACAGTTTCTTTTATCATTTTTCTTATATCTCAATCCAACACATGAGCCTAAAATAACTGTTAGAAATTATTGGCCATTTGTAGAACTTTGTAAGGCGCAAATTTTCGTTTTATTAAGAAGCAAACAAAGTACATTATAGAGTTATTCCAAAACCAGAGTACTATCAACTTCATTCTACCCATCAACTCCAAATACAAACATGATATAATTCTAGCCAACCCCAAACTTTTATTTATTTATTTTTTCCAACACCATATTATACAGATAAACCAAACATTATAGTAAGATCAACATCATGATTCTTTTATTAGGCAAACACATATTATTAACATAGAAAACTCAAAATAAGAAAGTGGGATCCAAAGTTGATTGGCATGCTGCTGCAAGCTGACTCCAAGGAAGATTCCATGTTTGGTTGTAGAATTGTGGTGGGGTGGATGGTGCATCTTCAAAACTTGTCGGAAAAACACCCTCTTCTGAAATCCTTTGCTTTTTCACTGTTTCATTTTCTTTCTCACTTTGTGATTTCAATGATTCAGATTCCTGAGAAAGAGAAGGCAGAGGTGCAGTTGCAGAAGAAGCAAAAGGCTTGCATGCTTTTCCAGTTATTGTTTGGTTATCACTGCTTTGTCCAAGTCTCTCCATGTACCTTCCTTGTGCTTCACCTTTTGCCTTCATACTTCTCTGAACCTTTAAACCAATTCAACAAAATAAAATAGAAAAATCACTCAACAAATTCTCTCTATTTTTGTTTTTCATTCAAAGAAAATGAATGATTTTCATAAGTTAAGATGTTTGGTAACTTCATCATGGGTATTTCAAGAAAAAAATCATTTCAAAGACATAGCAATATATGAATCAAACTTAAATAAAAATAAATATGATTTTTAATCTAAAACCTTAAAGTAATAATAGATCTATGATCTTGATATTTATATGAAATTTAATTTTTTTATCTTTATTTAATATTAATAAAAGTATAAGTTCTACATTAATATTTTTCTCGAGGGATCAACAAAACTAACATATAACTTATTAAGAATTCAAGTGTTATTAAAAATTCAAGTGTGAGTTTAAGTTTCATGTTAGTTAGAAATGAGAAAGTAGAACACTATATAAGAATAAAAACTCCTAAACTCATTCTCTTAAGATTTTGGGTTAAGAGTGACGTCAATGGTTCATGTGGTTTGGCTCATATCTTATTGATGTTTGTTCTCTACGCTGAAACTCTCTTTCTCTGAAACCTAAGAAGACTTTTATACCAGTGACAAATCTTGCGAAAAAGGCTTAAGGGTTGGTAAGAATATTTTGGTAAAGTGAAGACTGAAAAGAAATACCTGTGTTTTTTCACTCAAGCGATTTTGCACCTCTGATTGCATCTGAAGCAGTTCCTTTAGTTGAAGAGCACTGCTAATTACAAACATTAACAGTAAAAACATAACTGAAATGTTGAAGGATGCAAAACTGAAAGTTGAAAAGGTGAGAAAAAAGACAATAGTGTTGTTGAATAAAATTACTAACTCACGATATAGAGCTAAAATTTGGAAGTATATCTGATATGCTTCTCTTCTCAAGTTTTCCTCCTTCATAGATAATTAAGGAACTTGTTATGAATTCACAGGAATTTGGTGTTATTTGGAACTAAATTAGCATCAATACTCAAGGAAGAAACTTACTTGTGGGGGATTCTGGAATCAATTTGGAGATCCTGTATTTCTGAACAAATCCATGTTCAACTTATCACATTTCTGAACAAATTCTAACGTTTTACTGTGATTTTTCAACTTAATTATCTCGTTTCACTTTCTAGATATGAATTATGGCCTTTGAAGTTAAAGTTTCCTAAACATATATGTGTTATTCAACATTCTAGCAATTTTTTATTATTTATATTGAATTAAATATAATTTTTTCTCTATATTATTTTAAAATATTTATGTTTTTTTGTTGAAAATAATGTAAGATACTTTTAATAAATAATATGAAAAATATTTATCACATAACAAATAGAGTTTCGTAATGAATTATAATATAATATTTATATGTTATTTAAAAAATGTTTTAGATGTTTTTTTACGAAATACAGAAACAAAATAAATATATATTTAATCTAAACTGTAACACTATCTTTCAAAATAGTTTAAGAAAAGATATTTAAACATCAATTCTTTTATTCTTAATTAGCATCCATTTTGCTGTTCAAAACTGATTTTTTTTTTCCAAATTAAAAGAAAATGTAAGCATGTTAAAATTAAAATTGTGAATGGATCTCAGTCATTCGAAGAAGTAAAAGTAAATATAGTTTTTTTAATATTTCTTTTACTTTCAATTTCAAAGTGTATTAAAATTAAAACATTTGTTATTGGTAAAATTGGTTTGAGATTGTTTATTTTGGAAATTTTTTATAATTGGTATAATTTATTTCTATTTTGTGAAGTGTAATTTTTATTATGAATTTGGTGTGATTATTTATATTTTTAATTTAATTTAATTTTTTAATAAATTTTTATATAATAACAAATACTTGACTAGTTTTAAGATACAGCATAGTTAACATATCATGATATATTAATTTCTGTTGAAAACTAAAATTAACTTTAAGATATGGATATAGACTAATTAAAACATGATGTGTGTAGCCTTAATTTTAAAATAAATTTATTTAAAAAATTTAGTTGAAAAATGAAATTGGCATTAAGGTATTAATATAAAGTAATTAAAACCTGCAAGTGGCTTTTGACATGATAAATGTTTAGCTCTGAAATACCCATAGCCTTCATTCCTTTCAATATACCTTTTGGTGTTGCCCCTACACCAACAAATCAAATTACTGCCATTTAACAAATTGTCGATGTTTTGACATAAAAACACTCATAACTACCAATTTCTCTCTAACTAAATATTTCATTTCACTAATTTTATGGGTTATCACTCCAACTAAATTATGTTATTAAGTGTTTTTTCTAAAGGGTAATGTTAAAAATCCCTTATTTAACAAAACGAACACCTTTTAAAAAAAGAATAAAAAAGTGATTTTTAAAAATAAACAGAGAATATATTTCCCGTCTTTAAAACACAATGGTAAAATGCAAGAATCGTGATATTAATACCACAGAAAATTGCTCGTAAGTATACAAAGAAATTAACAAAAAAAATCATATAATTTAAAGAAGTTTAATAAATTCATTTCTTTAAATAATCCAAACACAAGAAAAATCAATCAAAATTTTAAAATATTGCACGAAAACTTGAACCTGAGACTTTTTAATCAACAATAAAAGTTAAGGTTGATTTATAATTGACAAAGATTACTTATTGAGCTTGATTACAGATCAAATTCTTAAGAATATTATATATTATCACATTCTCTCAACAATTTTATCTAATACCTTTTATTTCTTTCTCACTCAACTAAAAACTACGCAATTTTTTTTTTTTCTGTCCAGTGACCTAAATTGTCTGTTTCTCCTCATTATTTCTCTTAACCATTATTATTTTTCTAAAGACTAGCGAAAGCTAAAAATTGCTATTCCAACATTAATGGTTAGGCCATCAACAAAGGATTCATCATTTGACAGATTTCATAATTAAGAAATCTAACAATAAAAGAATCGTAAAAACCTTAACTTGTGTTCGACTATTTTTCATTTCACAAACAAGTTCCACACTTTTTTCAAGTTGTCACAATCTGGTTCGACAGAGAAGCAAGTAAGGTTTGATTGAAGATTATTTTCACCAAGAATCAAACTTGAACAATACCCAAAAGATTGAACCTTAAATTTAGCATATTATTATCCAGTTGTATAGAAGTTCATGGATAAAGTTCCAGACTTTTGCACCATTATTATATGATAATGATGATGATGATGCATGGTATTATTAAGAGACATTATTGTGATGCAAAGAAGGACTTACGATCAGGGCCACCTAGTCTATTTACAGCCACCACAAAGCGATCATGGAGTTCTTGTGTCCAACGTAGGCGTTCTTTGGCAGTGGCAGAGGCACGTGAACGAGAGGAACCCATGGCTTAACTTTTGGGGTCTAAGGCCCAAGCAAAGGGATTGTAAAGAGGAGGATTATAGCAGAGAAGGGTGCAACAAGGACAAAACACAGAGAATTAACCAAGGTGGCGATGTCAACTAAGCTGCATTGCATTTTCCTTAGATTCTGCTAACTGTCTATAGTTGTCCAGAAACTCCAACTCTCAAACTGTCTTAGATTTCTGGTTTATTCCTTTGTCCCTTGGGAATTATTGAATTGCTGGCGAGAATGCCTATGCTTCAGTCAATGTCTTTCATTACACGTATAGTTTTCCTTCCCATTCCATTTTCATTACTGCCTGTTGGTTGCTTTAATACATTTATTCATGAAATAGAAAATAGTGTTTGATTGAAAATTTAGAAATATTTTTAATAAAGAGTAAAATTATAACATCTGGGAATTATTGTCTGTCGAAAACAGAAACAGATGGATATGAAAAAATGGTGGTGACATTGGTTTTTTCCTCTTCTTTTTGCTACACATGGATCTCTCTACCCTTTCAGTTTGATAAAATTGAGACCAAATTAAAGATTTCAAAACATTATTATTCCATAAGAAAGTTTTTTTTTCTTTTTCCATAATACTAGAACGAAAAGCTCTCCTAAAAATATTCATTCTACAAGATCACACGCTTAAGAAATCATGCAATACCCACACGTAACAAAAAGCATTTCGGGATGTTAAAATAAGCTCATCTCAGAAGCAGGAAAACTAAAAGCTCCTTTAGAAATCCATTTCACTTTGGGTCCCGCCTTTTAGGAATAGGTAAATAGAAAGAGACAAAAATTTGACAGAAAATCGAAGTTTCAAGTCTTATTCACACATAATTCAGTTTCTTTTTCGTTGAAGTCGTCTACGATTGAAGCATTCCACACACACAATCTTTTCATTAACCCATCATGCAACAACACAATTTAAGTTGGATTAGAAGAAACTGTGTGGAGGAGAAAATGCTGTTTTCTGTGATAAAAATTAAAATAAAGTTACAATATAAATTCAAGCAATATTCAACTAAATATAAACTAATCATGAAATTAAAATCTGTCACGTCCTATGCTGTACTGTGTATCATACACCAACCGTTCATCTTGGTAAAAAGGAAAGTTGATCCCTAATGAATTTAGCCATTACATGAAGTTGTGTAAGTGATGTAACAAAATTACAGTATCTTGTAAGCCACGAAACAACACTCACCTCACATGCACCCTTTTGTGAGTCTAGGGCCTGCCACGCCTCAGGCTGCATGATGGACATTTATACTGCTTTATGCCCTCAGCCTTTGCAGGGGTGACCTTAACACACTTCCCATGGAACCACCTCTCACATATGTCGCAGCAAATCCAAAACTCATCCGCGTTGTAATTTCCACCACAGCTTCCACACAGTGTTTCGTTGTGCTCGTCTTCATCCTCCTCGTAACCCTCATCCGCAGCAAACTTCGGGTTGCTTTTAACTTGTCCATCATTGGCTCTCTGCATATAAATGTATAGGAATGTCATCAGATATGGAACATGCAACATTGCCTCGCATGGTTTTTGCATATACTGGAAGACAGCAGCTTCAACAAGTTGTGCAATATCATACAAAAACAGACATCATGGTACAGATAGCTTCAACAAGTTACGCCCAACACACTCTTTACTAATTGCTAATATTTATTGGAAACTACTTAGTCTTGAGTAAAAAAACATTACATAAGAAAGTGTGAAATGCAAGAAATGCATTTTTTTTTATTTCTAAAAAACTTCATCCAAATGCAAAGAGTGTATGTAAGAGAGAGTGTTGCTACTCAAGAAAAACTTAGCAACACTAGAAAAGAAATACACTAACCTTGGTGCTTCCCCGAGACTTGCTTCCGCTATCGACAGTGGGCTTGTCCTTAATTGGTTTTCTTTCAGTCACAACTTCAAAAACGGATGGAAGATCATTGATCAAACTAAACAGACGTTTCCTGCCATAAAGAAATGGGTCAACCATCAATAGAAGGAATCATAAGCAGCAAATGAAAAGAATAAATTACCACAATAAAGAAATTCAGTAGAAAAGCTCTAGTAATAAGTGATTGCAGAAATTTCTAGTTGAAGGGAAAGCCATTAGAGAAAAACGACAGTAGTCAATCCCAGATAGCAGAGCAAAAAGCAGAAATTAATTTTCAAAGTACTACCAACCAGAAGTGCTATAACAGTATAGCAGTTCACAGAGCAGCTATTTTTTCAAGATATCTGATTTTGTCAAACAGCCTCTACACAAACAATAACTGAAATTATATAAGCGATTTATATGTGATGGGGTATTTCTGTGTTTTAATAGGTGTAATATCAATTGGTATTCTGCCAGGATGACAGACTTACAAATGCTCAAAATAAAAAGGCACTCAAAGTTTAAGATATGTTCATCATTAATAGCAAAGAGTCATATTTTAAAGATACAAACATTACTAATCTATGGCTGGAAAAATATCCTAGGTCATAAAACATACAAAATTGAAACTTAAATGAATCAAAATCAAAAACTTAAAATGCTGACAAAATAATATATTTGTAAGTGTGTGTCTAGGTGTGATCGGAAGGTGATTCAAACTGCCGATGTCATCATATTTTAGATATGTTGACATGCAGAAACTTTTATGAGGATAAGCAGAGCAGTAACATGGCCACTCACTGAAAACCTCAAATTCATTTTTTTTTTTCTAAGATGTTGCTGGAGGGGACCTGGGCTGCTCTTGCTGGTCACGTAAGATTGTATTAAAAATCTTACTGCAAAACAAGGGACGCATGCATAAATCTATAAGGCATCAGATCACAACAGACATTTGAGAAATTTGAATGTTGATAATTGCTTGAGACAATCATCAATCCCACCAACAACATCGTAGCCCATAATTTCAACATTACACAAAGGATAGACAGCCACATTGAACTTAAATTGTCACCACATACACGTATATCCATCACACTAGATCTTACCTTTCATTGCGGTTAAGACGAGCCCCAAGGTAAAAGGCCACAGAAACCAACCACGAGTCACTGTGCACAGCAACCAGAGAAAGCCAGTCCCTCCGGTTCATTCCATCCCTAGCAAAATTGATTCCAAGAGCCGGCTCAGGGAGCTCTGGTGGAACTTCCTCTGCTGGCAGAGTTACTTCCCAGGCTTCATTCGGGTGTCCATACAGGCACAAGTTATCCTTATCTTAAAGAAACACACCAAAGACTTTAAATTTAATAGAAGGACACAACACATTATTAAATCATTAGAAAACCCCAATTTAATGGGAATCAAAACCCAGCAAAAAGGAATGTGGTTGCTGCCATCTAACCACACTCAAACATCAGAACATATCAATACTACCTCATTCAATATTCCCTCAACAACTAACCGCATGTTTGGATTCACATTGGATAAGCAGAAATCCAAAATCATAGTTGAAATACCAGTGATCAGTTAACAGATTTTGAGACTAAAAATCAATCTCGAACGTTTAGCTTAATTTTATAAAGTTCCACGACTAACTTGTTTCTACAATAAAAACATCCCAGCATAAATTAATTTCACAGTAAAATCAACAGTAACCAAGACGAAATTCATACAAACCCAGTTCTGCAAAAAACTCACCCACACGCACAAGAACTCACATTCCTCTCATTACCGCAGACCCATGTCGTTTTACTCAAATTCCGAGCGTACAAATTCTAACGTATTCACTCCAACCAAGAATCCAACCAAGAAACTAATTTTGCAAATTCACAAACAAGACGAATCCCACAAAAACAACCAAGTAAAGTGAACACGTAAAAAAGAAACCAAACTATAGAACCAACCCAAGAAAACCCAGATCCTAATCACCCTTTACCTGGATCGCAGAGTCCGTAAAATTCATCAACGTCTGAAAGAAGAAAAGGGCAAAAAGGTCATCAGCAAGTGGGAGAGGGAAATGGAAGAAAAAGAAAGAGGCATTGGAGAGAGAAGAGTAGTACCATGAGTGAGAGCGCGAATAACAGCGGTTCTTCTGGCGCTATAGTCCTTGAAGATCTCTTCAACGGTGCGCGGACTGGAAGCCATGTCCATAACCCAATTGAGATCTAAGCGAAAGCGCTTGGAATTCGGGGAAGCTAAATGAAATTGAAGAGAAAGACCATGGAAATTGATCAAAGGGGTGGAGAAAGAGAGTAAAAATACAAACTTGAAGAATGTGTGTGTGTGTGTGTGTGTGTATATGTATTAGTATAAGTAGTACTCAATAAGGCTAAATTGCTTCCTCTTCCACTATGTTTCACACACTACTCACCCTTGCTTTCCACTAAAAAATAGGTTCGGTGAGAAATTAGGTCTAAAATAATTAATAGGTAATTCGGATCGATTTGGGGTCATAGAAATTAGGATAATTTTTATGGAGCGAATTCAGGGGATAAAAATTAGGATCAATTTTATGAATTAAATGACTTTAAAAACTATTTTTTCCATAAATATTAGAATAATCTTTATGCGTGATATGATAAACAACGCTGGTGTCGTAGAGGTTACAACAATCTCTGTGGATTAAAGCAACATTCGTATTGAAGAGAGTTTAGGTTGAACTGAGTTCAACCGATTCAGTTTTTATGGAGCGAGTTCCGGGTCATAGAAATTAAGACCATTTCTGTGGATAACCTTCGTGTCACAGAGGTTCCAAAAATATTATTTTCCTAGTAAATTGAAATTTGGATTTGGATTTGAAAATTAAACTTCTGTATGGGTATACCGGTTCTTTTTAATGGTTTAAATATAGTTTTATCCTTTAATTTTATGTGAAAATTAGAATTAGTTCCTCTTTGAAATTTTTTTGTTTAATTTAGTCGCTCAACTTTAAAATTGTGTGAATTTAGTCATTTTAACTAAATTTTGTTAAATTTATTTGATGTTTCAAACGTGTTTCATGATAATTTCTTAGCTAATATTTAAGTAAAAATGTTTCAAACAGTATAAACATCTCAAATGCTATCATGAAATGCATTTGAAACGTTAAAAAAAAAACTTAACAAATTTGATTAAAATGCTTAAATTCACACAGTTTTGAAGTTGGGTGACTAAATTAGGTCAAAGTTTCGAGGAGGAGACACTAATTCCAATTTTCACTGAAAGTTAAGATATCAAAACCATATTTAACCTTATTTAATTTATGATATAAACTATGCTTTTTTATATTTTTATATAACTATTTCCATGTTTTATATATTTACACACTTATTACATAACGTATACTTGTTTCTGAAATATATTTAGTTAAAAATATATAATGAATTATAAATGAGAGGCTTTAAACTTTGAACAATTTTCTTGTATAAGCTTTTATTTAGTATTTTTGTTAAAGGAAAAGATAAAAATAAGGTTAAAGTCGAAAATTGATCTATTTAAGTCAATTAAGATTCCAATCACAAATTTATATGATATTGATTGGATAATGAATTAATTGATTGGGTGGAATGGTTTTTCTCTTTAAATATTCAATTTAATTTGTAAGCACTTGACTATTTATGTTCATGTTTCTTTTAATGGTGAAACACGAGTGGAAAAAATAGTCAGCTATCCTCTCTATAAATAAATAGAATAGTTATTTTGAGAGTGTTTGTAGAAAGGAACAATTGTTAATTGAATGTTATTAGAAGTTTTTATTTTTATTTATAGCATTTTTAGAACATTTTCTTAACTTTTCATTTTTATTTTATTTTAAATTAAATTTCAGTTTTTCAAAAAGTATTAGTGATTGAAAGATGACATTGTATCATAATATATTATTTATCATAAATATAAATACGATCTATATTTATTTTATACATATTAAACTCTTGAATTGTGTGTATTCTCTCAAATTTACTTAAGAGTTTTAATGATAAAAATATGTAAGTTAAAAATATTAGATAAATTCTTAACAAAATTTGCATTCAAAGTCCATTTTTCATCAAAATAAGATTGTTGGTCCAATATAGAATGAAGTGAAAAGAAAAAAAAGGAGAAGTAAAGAAAAACTCTTGGTATTTTTAAATACCTTATACGTCCAATAACTTAGAATGAAACATGTACAAGCTTTGAGTTCTTATGTGCTTAATTGAATATTATCATATTGTTAGTTGATTGTAAATTTAATATTATTATTTGCGATATAGATGTAAGATTCAGCTGGTGTCTTGTGAAAAGTTACATAAAAAGAGTAGTTACAAATTTATGAGACATAAAAAAAAAATGTTATAATCAAATTTTCATAAGTAAAACTCCTAAAATTGCATGATAAAGAAATGTAGTTTAGTTTGACTAATCTTATTTTTCATTTTTCTTAGAAAACTTTTGGAGGAAGCTTAATTCAAAAATATATTATCATTTATAACAAAAAATTAGAGTTTTATCTTATCTTTTTATTTTCTTATGAATTATATCTGAATATTGTTGAATACAAGGAACTTAGTATAAGTTGTTATCTTTTATTGGTTTATAAAATAATTTACATTTTATGATTCCTTTTCAAATAATACAAAATAAAAGAGCATAATGTTTAATGTGAAGATACTCTTAGAGAAAAGTTCATCAAAATCCAATTATTTTTATTGAATGTTTTCACAACAAAGTTATAAATTTGTTTTAGTAACAAATCATTACCTTGATTTTCCATAACTTCCATATATTTTAAAGTAAAAATATTAAGAAATTTTCGGTAGCACTCAAATTATAGAACATTTGATTGTTAATTTATGTAAAATGTAAAATTAAATAATTTGTTTTAAATAAAAATAATTATAAGAGATAAATAGATGGAATAAGATATTAGAATAATGATAAGATAAACTATAAAAATAAATAAAGATAAAAGATAAGACACAAAGATAGATATAAAAAAAAGTTGAATATGCTATAAAAGATAAAGATAAAAATAAATACATAAAAGAAAATATACAAATCAATAAATAAAAATATAATAAATAGAAAGAAAGATAAAAAAATAAGAAATAAAATATATTAAAAGATGTTAGGGTTGAAAACCACCTCTCAAATTACATAAAAACTGCTTCAATAAATGTCGATTATATCATCAAATCATTACATTATTTTAATATTTAATATTTGATTCTTGAGGTAAATAAACCCGAATTGATTATATGTTTAATTCCTTATAAATCATAAAAATTATTATTATATATCAAGAGTTTAAATTAAAAAATGTGTAATTAAAATCAACTTATACTAACATTAATTGTAATAAGGTATTTTTTACAATGATATAGGTTTAAAAGCACTCCATGGCAATCAAATCTTAGTTAATTGATAAAATAAAAAGTGATCAGATTAATACAGACATTAAATATAGAAAGAAATAATATAATTGAAATAAATATTTTTAATAAAATTAAATAAAATATTTTCATGAATTTGAGTTGTTACATCAAATCAAATAATAACAAAAGAAAAAAAAATTGTCACTCAGCCTCACCAAGAAAGTTACTTCTTATAATTCATGGTCAAAAAATGTTAAGATCGCCAAAAGATGTGTAGAACTTCTTATTATATCTTTATTTATAAAAATCATGGACACAAAAAAAAAAATTGAGTTTCTCATCTGTTTTATCTAACTTCTAACAAATCACAAAAATTGATCTATTTATTAACAAAGATGAAATAAAAAAGTAAAACAATTTAAAATAATAACAGTTTACAAATTTAAATATATGTTCAATAAATATTAAAAATACTTCATTTCCAGAAACTAATAATAAATATTTCCAAAAATATTTTTAACCTTTTATTTCGTCATTCTTAGAAATCATAATTAACACGATTCATATAAAGTATTGGTGAATGATGATGTGATATTTCATTTCATTGGTATACAAAGCTTTATCAAGTTACATACGAAGTCATAAAACCATTTTCGTGCCATGCATGTGCACTACAACTAAAAATGAAAAAAAAAAAAGTAGGCACAAATACCATTAAAATTTGTAGTAGATACTAAAGTTCTGACCTACAAATATTCGTTATAACACTATTAATAAAATAATACTAATTATGAAAAAATCATTTAAAATTTTTCATAAATATCTATGAATAATTTTTTTTAGATAGTTGAAACGATCTAACGAGTGAAACAGATATACAAAGAAGAGTATTATTCCCTATGAGATGAAATCGTGGAAGGAAAGTAACACAGAAGATGAATTCTTGCAGGCAATTTTCACACACACAAGTGAACAAGTAGTCAAGAAAATTCCCACTACCAAAAACCAGAGAAGAAATGAAACAATTAACAAATACCATCTTCTACCAAACTGTTCTAATCGGAATTCCAGTTCACAGTAAGTAAATAAACCAAGTATGAAACAATTGACATCTTACTAAGTTAGCTAAACCATTGCTTAAGGCGATGTCAAAAATCGTTTCAGGCCACTTTTCTGTTCCGATGTAAGCCTCGAAGGAAACTTGATATTGAACTTGATTCTCAAGTTTCCCTTCCTCGAAGGTTCTTTCGGAATCGGCATGCCCTCACCTTTCACAACTTCTTCATATGTCGGGCTAATCGTGTTGGTAACCGGAATTGTCAGATTCCGACCATCAAGTGTTGTCACCTGAGCTGTGTAACCTGTTAGGGCTTCCACAAGAGAGATTTTCTGGGTGAGAACAAGATCATTGCCATCCCTCTTGAACATACCATGAGGCTTCTCATCGATTATGAACACAAGGTCTGAAGGGATAACTCCTCTTTGTTCATTTCCCTTTTCGGGAAATGTTATTTTTGTTCCTTTCTTCCAACCTGGCTTTATCTCAATTGTCAGAATTTCCTCTACTGTCGAGGGCCTCCTGCAAACAACAAAACATGATCACAGTAATATCAAAGATTTCGAACACAGTTTCACAATTCATCATACATTCTTTTGTGTCCTAATTTCACTAATACCTGTGTACACATGGATCATCACATCAAGCAATAAAAAGAAAGAAAAACATACAGTCACATACTCACATTTTCAGCTAAAATGCTTACAATCAGCACCCGTGAGAGTGATAGAACCACTGAAGAAAATTTCTCCAAGAGTTAAATCATGTTACCTAATTTTAATAGCACACTCATTAGCTGTTAGCAATGCAACACAGATCACAACTGAGTTTTGAGTCAGTGTGGAAAACTTTGAACAAAGGTCTGCAACCACTAGCAAAATACCCACCTTCAATGTCTTAGCATGTGACCATTTTCATGGGAACGTGACATGTCAAATATATCATCAACCAACAGAATCTAACCTACCACTTTGACAGTAGAAAATGGATTACTATAAACCTAAAACACTGTAAACATGCAGTTGTTCAATTTCAAAGATATCTAACAACCGACCCAAGTGATCAGACTAAAGCAAATCATCAAACTTATATGAAATTTGATGATCTGATTCCTTGCAATAACACACTGACATGAACAAACTATAAGACATGCAAATGAGTAAAAGTAGAGAACTTACCCACTGGAATCGTTAACATCCCTTGAAATCTTCATTTTCTTGGTAGTCCCTTTATACAAATCCTCCAAACTACAATGCAATGTTCTCTCAATGGGTGCCCCTTTTCTAGGCACAAGGCCAGAGCCCTCACCAGCTGCATTCCGAAATTGAGCAAAAATATCTTCACCAAACGGGCCACCCCTGGAGAATCCAGTTCGACCACCCATGTCCCCCATTCCACCACGACCAAGGGGGCTCGTAAACCCGAAAAACTCAGAGAATATATCATCAGCATTTCTGGGATTGAACCGGAATGTTGTCGGCCCACCGTCGCTGCCACCAGGAAAACCACCGCCGCCCGGCGGCACCCCATTCAACCCCTCCTCACCATACTGATCATACACGGCTCGCTTCTGTGGATCACTCAAGACCTGTTTCACAATTCAAATTAGGAAAAGGAAAACCACCTAACCCCACCCACCTCAGAAAAACTTTAAATTGGAAAACTTTCAAATATCAAACTACCAACTGATGCTGTAAACCAAAAACCTACCCCAGCCCCAATCCAGGACACGCCACGAACTCAAAATTGAAAACCCTTGAAAAAAAATTGCAACTTTGCACGAAACAATACAACATCAAATTTGAATAGTGTTCTCATACACTAACTAAACAGTTCAACATTCAAATTAGGGCAAAAAAAGAAAACCCCTCAAATTAATAACAGTTTCCCATCCAAACTCATCATCAAAATTACAACTTTTAAGGGGGAAAACAAACAAACAAACTCAGATTACTTAAAAAAAGTACAATTTTTGAAAAGGGTATACTGAATTGACATACATCATATGCTTCCGAGATTTGCTTGAATTTAGCTTCAGCGTCTTTCTTGTTGTTAGGGTTCTTATCAGGGTGCCACTTCATGGCCAAGCTTCGATATGCTTTCTTAATATCCTCATCTTTGGCGCTCCTATCTACTTGAAGAATCTTGTAGTAGTCCACCCCCATTTTTTCTGTGCTCTTTGTTCAGTGCTATGAAATTCGAGAAAGAGGGGTTATCTGGTATCTGTTTTATACAGGAAAAAACAGCATCATGATGATATCACGTTCATTTCCTTCAAATACAATACAGAGAGAGAGGTACTGAGAGGAATAGATGTCGATATTCTTGCTAGTCACAAACCAGATGTGTCATCTATTTATCATTTCTCATTCTTTTATACTAGTGTAAACACAGGCGCCTGTGTGTACGCATTTTTTGAATTATATTAATAATTGATGATATTGTAATGTTATTAATTTAATAAACAAAATAAAAGTATATTTATAAAAAATAAAATAAAATGTACGGAGAAAATAA
>Ga0099822_1006533_pt1 | contig 15168 bp, 5 predicted proteins | sample CowpeawhiteBW_FD_76839 | JGI IMG/M metagenome (GOLD analysis project Ga0099822, IMG submission 76839) | Root nodule microbial communities of legume samples collected from California USA - Cow pea white BW | ecosystem: Host-associated > Plants > Roots > Nodule | place: USA: California | collected...
ATGTGCAACTTGCAACTTCATTTATGTGGTTATTGCTATGTAGGTATTTGAGACGAGGATTAAATGACAAGGGTAGAGTAGCAAATGATGTGGAGACAGAGCAAATTGTATTTGAGGATGTTCCTGAAGGTCTTCCCGTCCAAATATGCTCTGTTGTCCAGAATCGGGGTTCAATCCCCCTGTTCTGGTCACAGGAAACTTCACGTCTGAATCTTAAGCCTGATATCATATGTATGCCTTACCATTTCCTGAATACTAGCACTTTTCGAGTTATGTTTTTCTTATCTTCTCTTCCCCACCTAATGTATGAGGCACTATCTGTTTGCTTATGTTTTCACTTGGTCTTCGTCAGTGTCAAAGAAAGATCAGAATTATCAAGCCACCAAACTTCACTTTGAAGATCTCGTCAAAAGATATGGGAATCCCATAATAATTTTGAATTTGATAAAGGTAGTTTTTCTTCTTTGAAGGAGTTTATTTTATTTTTCCCATTTTATCAATTGTCTAATTTCCTCAATAAGCATTTTTCTTGTATTTTATAATAGAAAGGTGTTGATTTCTTCTGTCTTTTTTAATTTGGTTAGATTCTTAAGTAATTGATATTGTTACTATTTAACCAACAGTCACATGAGAGGAAGCCTCGCGAGTCCATTCTTCGTTCTGAGTTTGGTAATGCCATCAATTTCATTAACAAAGATTTATCAAAGGAGAACAAATTGAGGTTTCTTCATTGGGATCTTAAACATTTTCAGAGGTTAGTGTCTTATCCTACAATTTTTTCTTTTTAACAATTAAACTAAAATTGTTCTCTGAATAAACTAATATAGTTTTATGTTCTTTTTATCTGTTCTATTTCCAGCAAAGCTACAAATGTTTTACTACTTCTGGGGAAAGTGGCTACATATGCTTTAACATTAACAGGTTTTTTATATTGCCAAGTGTCACCAACTTCTAGACTCGAAGAATGTATAGAAAGACCACCTATTGAGTAAGTTTTTCATTTTCCTCCAACGTCTTTCACTATTTCGTTGAAACATTGGGTGTATTTGTGAAATTTCTAGAGGAAAGTATTAAGACAATGTACAATGATATAAAGTTTTCTGTGAATAGCATTAAGGAATGTTATTAAGGTGTTAATACATGTGCCGAGATAAAGGCATTAATATTTGACGTTACGTTCATCCACTGACATCTTTTGTTTATATTATTGATGTTAAGTTTCGCATATGACAATATTGATAAGGGAAGCTTTCAACCCACGAGACATGTTGATGTTGACAATGAAGATGGAAATAATTTAGAGAGGAAACCTAGTGGAGAAGACAACCATGCTAACGGAAATCATTTTGTTAAGTCACCCATGTTCCAGAGGGGGGTTCTTCGAACTAATTGTATAGACTGCTTAGATCGCACTAATGTTGCACAATATGCATATGGGTTGGCTGCTCTTGGCCACCAGCTTCATGCTCTGGGAATTATTGACCACCTGAAAATTGACCTTGATGATCCTGTAAGTGATGATTTGATGGGATTTTATGAGCGGATGGGTGACACTCTTGCACATCAGTATGGTGGTTCTGCTGCACATAAGAAGGTGATTACTTATGATGTTCTTTGCAATTGCTTCAGTTAGCACTTATATTTATCTAGGGAACTGACCTTTAAAATCTTTCAAATAAAGCTTATATTAACTTTATAATTGGTTTAAACTTTATAATAGACAAGATCATTGTTAATCTTAGTTTTTGAAGACAATTTTAGCTGGACAAAATTAAATAGATATACCAAAGGAGAAATCTCTATCAATCAGCCCAATGATAATTATTTTGTGGTTTACTGCCAATAATGCCAATTTAAATGTGTTCCTATGTTATCTGAGTTGGATCGTATTCAATTGTATTAGTAGTCTTGTTTGCTTTCTCATTTATAGGACTTGAGAATAGACTTATGTCTCGGATTGCGTACTTGCATCAGTTTCTGATTACATAAACAAACTTGGAAGTGTTACTGCCACTAATGATGACTATCATATAACATATAAAAAGTTGGAAACCTCATTATCCCTATTGGAGTTAAATTTTAATTTTTCAGAATGGTAATTCCATTATAAACTTGGTCAATCTTCAGAATTTTGGGTTTGGCTCCTATATAGTGCAAGATGTACCTTAACTTGGGCATAGTCCAGAGTTGTAGCTGTTGACTGGAAATCAATGATTGGGATTTTAACAACTTCACAATTTGTTGGACTGGTATTTTATAATAACCTTAACTATTGGTTTTCAATCAAGTATTATCTCCACTAACTCTATAATGTACCCCTGCAATTCACAGTAGCCCAATGACGATTTTCTTTCTTCCTCGGATGCTTTATTTTTTTTTTCATTGTTAAATGGGTAAAGTACATGTTGGAAAATGCTAATTGATTTGTTCATTGTATGGTCTTTTTCTTTAACTTCTTTTCCACTTTGCAATGTAGATATTCTCTCAGAGGAGGGGACAATGGAAAGCTGCAACACAATCCCAGGAGTTCTTTAGGACTCTTCAACGATATTACAGCAATGCTTACATGGATGCTGAGAAGCAAAATGCAATTAACATGTATGTGCCACGGTCATGTATTTCTTAACTGTTTATTATCTCCAAGTAATATTTTTTTCCCGTGGTTGGATTCAAAGCTTGTCTTATTACTCCACTTAGCGTGCTTGATGTGGAACTTGAGTGCCTATAATACCCAATTTTCCATTAATAGCCCCCTACCAAATTCTCAACTGGGAAACGTAGAGAAGAAAAACGTTAGAGTTGAGCGAAAGTCTCTCTCTATGGGTTGTACTTGGTGTATCCCTAATAAATGAATTTCCTTTGACTGTAGTGAGTTGTGGAGGTAGTTGCACTGGCATTACGTACATTACTGCACTTATTTTTATCTAGTACAAATCTTAACCTGTTTCTGGATTTGCCGAAGTTTCCATATTTTTCACTTGATTGTGACCTTATGCTATCTCCATTTTAAATTATCTATACTAGTTATAATTTTAATATATTATTATATGTTCCAGTTTGCAAAGATTGTCTCTTTCGTGTTATTAATCAATTAATTATTGTCTCATAATAGTAAACTAGTCTTCCTTTTTCTTGGCACAGATTCCTGGGGCATTTTCAGCCCCAAGTGGGTAAGCCTGCTCTATGGGATTTGGGTTCAGATCAACATTATGATATAGGGAGACATGGGGATGATGATGCAAGGTATTTGAATTTAATATATGTGCACACCCTTTTTTCTTTCTTCATTCGGTAAATACCTGGGATTTTAAGAGTTTGTCCATGTGAAATTTCCTACCTCAGGTATAATTCTTAAAACATTCTCTTTGTAAATAATGAAGTAAAGGAACTAAGAGTGAATTTTGAGATGAGATCTAGTAAGCCCAAGCCCTAGCCTGTTGTAATTATTCATATAGCTGTTCTTAAGAAAGAGTCCTTCCTATATAGAGGCGTGGGATAATTAGTTGTTGGCATGAGTGTCAAGTGCCAACTTTCTGATGATATACATTCTTTCTCATAGTGTATCCTTACTTACATCGGTCATGGTTGTCTATACTCAGGGAAAATAGTATCCTGTTCTTCAGAAATTTATAGGTTCTTCACTTGACTGGAACATTCTTTGGTTCACCACTTTAGCGTGGTTTATGATGAGTGTTGGGAATTCCAGCATCACCTGCCACAACATTTCTTGGAGTGCAGCTCATGCGGTTTATATATTTTTTGGACTACTTCGCTTAATGCAAATAGGTTTTAAGGTGAAAGCTAACATGGTATCAGATCCTGTACCTTACCTAATAATTGCCTATAGGCTTGACTGGTTTTGGTAATCTATCTGGAAAGGGTATTGGGAAGTCCTATATCACCTACCTCACTTCTTAGGGTGTGGATAATATATTTATTGGAGAACTTTGTTTTAATGCCAATCGGTTTTTAGATGAAATTTGACAGAGTGTGGTTGACATGCTAGTAGTGCTTTTGGCAACTTACATGGTGAACTGCTTTTGCCACTATGTTTTAAAAATAGAGTATATGATTGAAGTTTATAATTTCGATAGGAAAAACATGAACAATTATTAGAACTCGGTTTATGACTGACTAATCTTATCTTTGTTGTGCACATTTGGCCCAAAACATAATCTGAGTTTCTATGTCAATGCATATTAAAGAGATTGGGCGTGAGCTTTGTCAATCTTTTGTAAACAAGCCTCTTAACTAACTCAAATGCAGCAACAAGTGTGATTTTTGAAGATTTATGGTAAATACTGACTTATTTTGCATTTTCACGTATGCAAATCTGTCTGCTAATGAAGCCTGGCATTTTTTAACTGTGGTATAACAGTCATCAAGTTGCTGTTAGAATTTGCTACGAGGATTTAAAGTGTAGCTGTGGTGATTTGTGGGAATAGCTTTTAAATCCATTTGTGTCGTAGATGGAGGGTTGGTGAATCATTTTAATTTGAAGAGTTTAAGTGTTTTAAAACTTGGATGGCATGTTTCTGTCTGGGCATTAGCACTGTGACATGATCTTTATTTTTTTGTTAAATGAGATAGCATATAATTTGACACTACAAAATCATTGTGGGCTTTTTGTGAATATCATTAAGTTCTTGGCGATGCAGCTTATGTGGTCTGAATTATGAATTTTAGGTCATTTGTCAAAAGGTGTTTCTCGGATGGAAGCATCATTCATGGCAGGTTTCCTACGTCATCCCCAAATCCAAATATTGAAAAATTCTCAAAGCTAGGTTTGCAGAACCACTCAGAAGAAGGAAACAATGATTTTTGTGACTCATTTGCTGAAATTTCAACATTTGAGAGTGACATCGCATTTTCAAGGTTTGTAATTGTAATTATTAATGTGATGTGACTGTTAACATGTAATCCAGTTACCATATATAGGAAGGGACAAATTAAGTCACAGTAAAATTACACCTAATAGTGCTCCCATAAGGTGAAGTCCCAGATTCAAATGCCAACTCACTGTTTACCCAATTGGATAATCTAGTTTTGAATAAGTATGCTTAAAAATTATAATTTTGCTTTACTAATCCATCTGACTGAGATAAGAAAGTGTTGATACTAGATAGATGATTTGATAATGTGGCTTGTGGCTCTTATCAAAACAACAAAAAAGAATAATGTGGCTTCTGAATATATTGTAAACAGAGCATTGCTTAATTGCTTTCTCTTGAATAGTTAGTTACGAGATAGTTATAATTTGTACAGCTGTCAGCAGAACAGATCCCCTATAAATAGCTTGTAACGACTTTTTCACCAAGAAATAACAGCTCAGTTTGTTTGTGTATCTCTTACCTGTTTTTCTGTTTTTTTTCTCTCTATTTCAATATTGTATCAAGAACTTAGTGACCCCTATGGCTGATAAGAATCCTAATTCTACTTCCCACCTCCGTCCCAGTGACCTCCCATACCATTTGTGAAAAACTCAATGAATTACTCTTTGTTCTATGGCAACTACAGAACTTATCAGTCAACATATAAACAGTCTTGAATATTTTTTTTGTCTTCTCATCATAGCATACCTTTTTTCTTGAGAACGCAAGTACCTAAATCAAGACTGTCGACAGGATATGTTTTTGTGATAGGGTAGGTTTGTTCTTCTATTTGAGGCAGTCTCTGTAATTATAATAAAACATATGAACTGAAAATAGAAAATAGAAAATAAACACCTCTTGCTTCTTGCTCGGTTGATGACATATTCAGTTATTTTCTGCTTCGTTATGTCTATCTAGTTATCTTATGAATGGTTTGCTATTCTTGTTTTTATAGGTACGCTCCCACATTGCCTCGTCGACAGCTTTTTGGAGACGCACCAAGAGAGCGGTACATTGATAGTGAACATATTTCACATTCTGCACATGAGGTCTCATTCAGCAGTTCCAACTTTCTTGACCTGGATTGGCTGTCTTCTTCAGCAAATTCATGTGAAGAAGAGCCATTTGAAAGGTAATGCTGAATCGCATTCCAGTGAAGCATTTACATATCGTACCTATAGAGATATGTATTTGTTAGAATATTTTTTTATTGGGAGTGAGAGTTATGGAAGCAACAAAATGAGTGGGGAAGGGTAAATGTTGAATATATTTGAGAATTACAATCTTGGGTTAAGAATATGTGTGCAGGGTGTATGATGTACATAAGCATATCACACATATCTCCGAAGTAGATTTACTTAAGTTAAGTTGCATTGTATAATATCTCCAAATAAAATAATTATTGTAAGGCCTATTGATATTGAATGCAGGTTTTCAATTGCCAATTCTTCTATTGCTGGGAGTTCTTCAGAAAATGTTATTAATGGAGTTATTATCGGAGGAGATACTCCCTCCACCAGCGTTCTAGACTCAAACACTAAGGTACCGGCCCTTCTGACATGGTATTTATGGAGCACGGGCATACTACTTCTATGATACGTTAGGATAATGGATGAGACAACTATTTGAATTTGAAGTAAATTAAATTTCTTTTGTGGTACTTATACATGTTTAGTTTATTATCACGAGCTTATGATTTTCATTTAGTTTTTTTATGATATCTCAATAAACATGATGCCTCATGTTTTTTGGGGAGGGTCTTCCTCGATAACGACAGGTCAAGAACATGACATGTATCGATAGTTATGTTGTGCCGTGTTGATCTGATTGTAGAAATGTATTTGGTGCACAATATTACTGATTTAGGATCATAATAGCTCCATGTCCGTAATTAGTCCTGAAATAGATGAAAGTGAGTTTGACTTGTAAATTGCTTTGGTCTTTATTTCACATTTGAGATGCTGATTCCTAGTAATATTCTCAGGGAAGAGAGCGAACTGGGTCAGAGTTATCCCACCGTGATGCCCAGTCCAAAGTTCTAGAGGAATATCCTGATACTTTTGTACAATGGGTGAATAATGGACAGACACTTTGCAATTGAATTTTCACATAAGGATCCCTCGCATTTATATATAATGTAAATTTATTTAATTGACTTGGCTTGCTCAAAAGATGGCTAGTGAAAGAGACTTGGGTGAGCTAAACATATGCGATACAGGAGCCATCGTAAGGAAAAAGAATATATATACAGGCTTTGGAGCAGGCTCCTCTGTAAGATGCTGCTCTCGGAAGAAATCCTATCGACTTTCTTGGTATTGATTTGCAGCAGCATTAATTCTGTCCTAACAATCTCTCAATCAAATCTTGAGGTATAGTAGGACAGAGTAAATAGCAAAATGTTGTAAAATTGGTTTTTTTCTTTTTTTCTCGCAGGAGCTCATTGTATTTTTCTTTCGTCAGTTGATGATCATTTTAGGTGCATTTGTTGTAAATATTGTTAACTTGTTTGTCTGAGCTCCACTTCTAGAATTGCTAAATAATTAATTCTTTTAAATAATTCCGCTTCTTGTAATGTATAATTCTCCCCGCTATCATACCAGCGGTGATTTAAGCTTCCATCTCCTGCTGCACTGAAGATCTGGAGCGAGGTGTCCTCTGGCCTGGAGTTGCATATTTTCCCTTTTCCATTTTAAATTTCATTTTTTATGTCCATTTGTTAATGTATGAACTTTTACGGAGTTTTGATCAATTATTCTGAACAGCTTCTCCCACCAATTTCGTGTTTGCATCTAAATATTGTAGTAAACTTCAAATTGAATAAAGACACTTTTTCAGGTTAAACTGATATAATTGTGGACATTATACCATGATAGAAAAAATGGAAAAGGAGAAAAAAAGTAATGCGTATATTAAGTTTCAGTTTCAATTTCAATTTTGAAGTGGTTGTACGGTAAGAGGCAGAAGTATAAATGAAAAGATTCAGTTTTAGGTGGGTATACCCGCGCGGAAAAGTAGCCGTTGGAGCGATTAAAGAAGGAAGAAAGAAAGATGTTGAAAGTGTTCGGGCGGCAGAAGCAGTCGCGTGCGTTCAAGGAGTACTACTTGGAGTGGTTCAACACCCTAAAGAACAACCTCCTCCCCCTCCTTCGCCGGTCCATCGCAGGTGAGTCATCCACCATCCTCTCCAGCCACGTGGAGATGCTCCACCAGCACTTCCAATCCTACTACCACGCCCTAGACGCCGCCGCCACCACAGACCCCACCCAACTCCTCTCCCAGGACTGGCGCAACAACCTCGAAAAACCTCTCCTCTGGCTTGCCGATCTCCACCCCTTCCTCTTCACCAACCTCGTCCGCTCCTTCCTCCACCAACAATCTCCCCCCGAGACTCACCGAAACAACCCCCGCCGCCACCTCCCACTCCCCTTCCCCGACCGTCCATGGCATGTAGCCCTTGCGTGGAGCAACTCCTCTGACTCTCTCACCGCGTGCATGGACCAGATCGAGTGCCGCCTCCGCCACATCGTCGCCACCCTCTCAGACCGCCTCAAACACGCCGAGAGCGCCTTCATGGAGTGCGTCGTGGGGAACTGGTTCCAGTGCTGGGAGGAGCAGAATATTGCCGCCGGCAAGGAGGCGGTGGGCGCGGACGTTAAGGCGCATATGGAAGAGGTGGTGAACGTGGTTCTTTACGCGAACCGCGTGAGGCGGAGCGTTCTTGTGGACATCATGAGCGCCACGACTGTGTACCAGGCCGCGCTCTTTTTTGAAGGCCTGGCCCAATTCCTTATTGGGTTCAGAGACCACGACCTCCTGAACGCCGTTGAACAGTGCAAGGTCTTGCCTAACGCTAAACACTCTCGCACTTCCTCTCACTGATCCATACCCTAACCTATCTATTTCTTTCTTTCCCCTCTCTTTTCATCATTCTCCATTCAGCCTTCATTCCATAAAATACTTATACATTCATCTTCTTTACAACTGCTTAAACTTGCTCCTGCATTTCATTTCATTGATACGCTTCACCTTTCCTTACCATGTCAATGTTGATACTGAATGACACTTTTTCAATTCACATTTTATCAATCAATTCCAACCATTTCATCTCTATATTTCTTCATTTTTTTTTTCATAAGCTGCTTATCTTTCTTAGTTTCTTTGAAAAAATGTTTAAATTCAAATCTCTCACCCCCTTTAGGACACTATCTTTTTGCATGTGTCCGTATTGATTGTTTGTTAATTCTTGTTCAGTAATGAACTTTTTTCTCTCCTTTTTCTTGAGAGTGTCAATATATTAAAATTCTTAAGTTTTGACATCATATACATCATTTCAAAAATCTCCACAGCTTTCAGCAGGTCCCTTATTAGTGAATGAATAACCAAAAAAGGAAAAAGTTTAAACAAGTTTCTTTATAAACTTCTTTTAAAAAGATAAAAAAGGTCATATAGAAAGGCAATTTTTTCCTCACCCCATGTTTTCTTCATCTCGGTTGCATTCAGAGGCATCTTAAATGAATGAATTAACAAATTCAACGTGTACTTTCTTTTTAGCTAAAAGGTTGGCGTAATTAAGTCACTATGTTTTTATCCAACTTCATATCACAAACAAAATCAATTTTTATAAAAGAACAAAAATAAACAACAATATATAAAGCAAGTTTATCATGCGATCTAATTTATCAGTGTTTTCTGGCTATTGATAAAAACTAAATGTATGAAAGTCTTTTGCTAGTTATATAACTTTACATGTGAGCAATGGTTTATTTATATTAGGGTTTTTAAACTGCAAAAGGTAAGTTTTTTATTACAAAAGAATCATTCACCCAAAAGGATGCCTAAAGTATCCATAAAGAAAATTGCCTCCTACTTTATATTAGGTAACTCACCATGCTTTATATGCGTCTATGCATTATAATCTCAACCAAACTTAAAACATACCATAAAAAATAATTCAAAAATTCAATAATTATATACATATATATATGAGTGAAATGAAATATAAAGTGTTAAGACAATTATGTATATAATTTTTTATATAAACAATCGAATGAAGAATTTCCTTTATACAAATTATTGTCATCCTATTACGTCCTTAATATAAAAATATTTTTTAGTGTATATATTTTTAATAAAATACACTATTCGTTTTTTTCTTAATATATTTATTTTTTAAATTATTGGAATTTATGTGTAAGTTCATCATGTATAAAAATAAAAAAAGTTGAATAATATATATAAAAAGAATCATAAATATAATAATTTAAGGTCTTAAATCGAAGATAATGTTATACGTTTTTAATGATATGTAGTGATTAATAAATATTTATTTGTTCTCTTACCATTATGAAAAAGAAAATTCTTTGTATATAATATACTATATTAGTAGTAGGTTTCGACATACTAAAATATTTAAAACTTCAAATTCGAAAGAAAACATACTTATGACTGACCCGAATAAAACTGAAAAAATATTCCTTCACATCAATAATTATCGTTTAACAAATCCTTAGAGGTAAAATCCTCTCAACAAATATTAACTTTTATATTTATAAAAAGTAAATAAATTTAAAGAGTAGTATTAAATAAGAGTAAAAACTTTTTAAACGTCAAAATATCATTCTCCAATATAAAATTTTCAAATTTAAAAGAATATTAATTGTTTAATATATGAAATATATTCGAAAAGGAAAAAGGAGGGAGAAAGAGATGGTAATAGTTATCTTTTGGGAAATGAGAAACCCAAAACTCATGAGAGCCCATCATTGCAACAAATATGATTCAACTCTCTCACTTTTTCTTTTCACTTTTCAAATGGCAAATGATTTTTGGCATACCAAAAGGAGCTAAAATTCAGAAGAAAAAGTCAAATAAATATTCCTTCATCGACAAATGCCAACGATTCACGTCTTATCAAACTACATATATAGTTCTGTGCCAAGTTTACTCAATCAAATTCCTTCAACTCACTTTCTATTCTCATTATTGTAACATTTATTATTGGGTTTTGGAGGCCACAGATGATGGAACAAATTACACGATTCCCATTGGTCAAAACCTGCAAAGAACTCGAATCTTTATTTTGTAGCACAAATGTCAGATACAAAATAAAACACTTTCTGGGTCTTTCTGTCATTAGGGTTTATCAGCACGATAAAAGGGAAAGCTTTAATCGCCAAGTGCAACCACAGACAACGTGGAACTTATCGAAATTGAAACCCTGATCGGGAATTAGTGGAATGACAACCTCTTAAAACACGAGGTGGCCATCATCATCTTAAATTCTTCCATTTTTGAGCATCTCAGCAATTTGATGCTGTGCTGAGCCAAACCTAAGATACTCGATTATGTATTCCACCTATCCTTCGATAGGTTTGTTTCAGTTATAGGCTTCTTTCACATGTGATCTTCATACTCACAGTACATCACAATTGATGCAAGAGACTCCACTTCGATTACTCATAGATAACCATAACTGTTCTGGTCGAAAATCCATTGGGATAATGTCGTTCAAGAATTTAAAAATTTACACAATATTTTTACAAACGATGTAAATGTTTTGACTTTAAATCGTTCAAATCAAATAGCGTTGTTAAATATTATTCACTTTAAAAAATACATTAATTAACTCAAAGAAAAATGTATTTAAATTAATTAGTTCTGTCTGTTTTACTTTTAAAAGATACAGTACAGGGTTGTTTATATACCAAAACAATTACTATTATTGTTTAATAGATTAAATTAAACTTAAATTCTACCTTTAATTTAAATAATTAATATTTCAATTACGAAAGTAACAAATCAACAATTTATTTTTATAATTTTATCATAAACTTATCTATTTTTAATATAAATATTCAACGTAAATTGAATAAATAGTATTACCAACTCTCATGCTCACATTATCTCATCAAATAGAAAATGTCAAAGTTTTTATTTTTTAACCATGCACACAAAATTGAAATTCTTATTTATATCAAAGTTTGATACATTTTGATTTCTAAAATTATAGATCTAATTGACAGTCATCTCTATCTCAAAATTTGATACATTTTTATTTTTAAACTTAAAAAATGAATGTATATAGTCTTTTTAATCTAATAAAGTTAACTTTTTCCTTACTTGTTAAAGGGTGTTTTAGGTTATCATTTTAACACATTGCTACTCAAATGATAACCAAAAACATCATTTAAAACATAAGAAGAAAATATTAACGTTATTGGATTAAAATACTATATTCATTCATTGTTAAAGTTCGAAAACCAAAATGTATTAAACTTTGGGACAAAGATAAATTTTAATTGTGTCCAAATTTAAGAATCAAAACGTATCAAATTTTGAGACAAATAATTTTCAATTTTGTATCAAAGTTTAGGGACTAAAAACCTATTTAGTCCAATAAAAAAATATTATTTTTGAAAAATGCATCATAAAAATTGAGAATTTATAATAGAAATTTGGAATTCTAAAAAGAAAAACCACATTATTGTGTTACTCTTGAATACACTTTTTTTTAAAGATATTACGAATAAGTTTGTACAAAGAAACCTAAAATAAAGTAAATGTAAGGAGTTGCAAGAAATACGTTGATGGAAATGAAGAATTGTGTGGATGTTGTTAAGTATGAAGTTATTGGTAACCAGCTAAAAAGAAGAAACAACTATCATATTCAAAAGAACTTATCTCAAACGCAATCTCACGCCAGGAATTGGATTCTACGTTTCATCTTTCCTTACTAAAAACAAAAACAAAAAAGTAGCTATCACTGTGTACTGCACCCTCCCTCATATACAATTTTTAATTCTCACTTTGCAAACCATTAATTGTTATGATTTTGCATGTGAATCAGTAATTTAGGTGACACTTTAATTGCAAGAAAAGTGCTTTTGCTAAACTAACTAGCAATGAGCGGCATTATTGGAGATCTGTGTCCCACAAAACCATCTTCATAACTCACTGATTTTGTTTAGGAATATTATCAAACACTTGGTGATCAACCACCACCACCACTTCCTCTCTCTATTATACATTTCAGCAGAATTTGCTTCAGAAGTTAAGTTCACTGTGCTTTTTTTTATCATTTTGCTTAAAATGCACGCTCACACATGTGTTCTTGTTTCAATTACTTTTTAGCCTCTGGATCTCATCTTCTCCACCAATCAAAGTACTTTAATTATCATTTAAGGTGCCACTTTATTTTTTCAAACCGAACAAATGTTTAAATTGATTCTTGAAATACGAGTGTCTTAGTTTATAGGTTTCTAATTACATTTCCATTTATATGAATCTAAAAAAGTGTATTTTTTTTTGTCAAGAATATAACAACAAATTTATGTTCTGAATCTAAATAGACTTATATATAATAAATATATATTTTAAAAAAATTATTTGCATAAACATTTTAATTAAAAATCAATCATGATCATTTTGAGCATTTACTCATTCAAGAAGGATTACCATCTAAGTTTTTCTAATGTTATTAAAAAGGAAGTGATAACATTTTTTTTTCCCAATAAGCACCAATTTTTGTTTGGTTTTATACTTTTGAACTTAATATCAAATAAAGATCGGATATTTCACATGTATATTAGGATTGGTTATGATTTAACGAATCAAATATGAAACAAATGAGAGTCATTATATTTAAATATCTGAAATTAAAAAATATATATTAAATAAATAAGTAATCTCATAATTTTATTAAAGTGATATATTTTATAACATATAGTTAATAGGATATCTTTTAATAAATTTAAAGAGATGTAACAAATTTTTTTATTAAATTTATCCTATATTACACTCTATTATTCAGTATCTTTGATGCAAAACTTGTCTCATTCTTTTATCATTTTAATTTACTTACAAATTAATTATATAATCAATATTATATATTTATAATTGAATTTTTATATTTTAGTTCCTCTAATAAAATATTATAACTTTATTACTATCATTAACTGCCACAAAATATTATTAAGTTGTTAGATTATGAATCAAACTTGATCAATCACAAAAAAAAAAAAAAAACCAATAAACCCCCACACTAATTGAATAGTTTCCAATACCCCAAAAGTAGAATATGAAAGTTGATTTGATAATTGGGAACAACAAATGAAATATTGGTACATGCTCTTCTAACTATAGAGAGTGGAGCACTCTCCAAGATTTTCTCTTGATCTTTTAATGGGGAGGGAAAGAAAAAAATAGGAATAATAAATCTTGTTTTCACATATGAAAATCATAACCCTTTATATAATTTCTATCATTTATTTACTTAATTTCAATATTTCTAATTTGACCTTTTCAAATTAAAATATTGTTAGTATCTACACATTTAATATATTATAATATGTATATGCTCTTAGTCATAAAATTAATTAATTAAATTACTTTAATACTTTGACTAATAATATAATAACTTTAATACATTTAATTATTTATTATATATATATATATATATATATATATATATATTTTCTTCCTGCTATGTTAAATGTGGCACTTATCACCTTGCTTTGCACCCACTGTTGCCTGCACCATGCTGTCTTATACTTATTTATTTAAACTTTCACTCGCACACCAATCTAATCACTATACGCATGTTCCATGAATCACTTTGTTTCTTGGTTGTTGATGTGGTCTTTGGTTGATATCCTAAAACACTGTTACCAGATTAATCTCTCAAGTTAAGATTATGATTAGTGAAGTCTACCAAAACAAGATGTTAAGTCAAACACGGTAATTAGTGAAGCACTATTTAATATGCATGGCATCACAATCTACTATTTTTTTATTGTCAGTTTTGGGAGCAATGTGAAGTACTTAGAGCTTACGTAAAAGCATATAAAAGAAAAATGAACTCCTTTTGATTGCCCAACTATAACTGAAAACTCCAAACTAAATTTTGATTGAGATGTATACCTATAACATTTATGTATTTATACTTACAGATCTTCCTTTTTAAAATATTAAATAAATAAATAAATGTAAATTTAAATATTGGAGAAAATTTTATTTTTATAAATCAGCAGTTTTTTTTTTTTTTCACGATTAGTTTCAAAATACCTCTTCATTTTTTATTCTTATACAATAATCCAAAATGTTTTAGGGCCTTCGAACTTAACAAGGTAACTAATACAATGATTGAAATAAAGAGAAAATGCTTAAGTGAAAGAGAATATATATATATATATATATATATATATATATATATATATATATATATATATATATATATATATATATATATATATTTATATATATATATATATATATATATATATATATATATATATATATA
>Ga0099822_1006546_pt1 | contig 15161 bp, 7 predicted proteins | sample CowpeawhiteBW_FD_76839 | JGI IMG/M metagenome (GOLD analysis project Ga0099822, IMG submission 76839) | Root nodule microbial communities of legume samples collected from California USA - Cow pea white BW | ecosystem: Host-associated > Plants > Roots > Nodule | place: USA: California | collected...
ATTTTATTTTATATTTTTCAAATTAATTTTTTTTTATATTATTTTTTTAATGTTTAATTTTTAAAATAATACCATTACTAAAAATAAAAAAAAAAAAAAAAAAAAAAAAAACTCTCCATAAGTTCTTTTAATCGAAAGTAGTGGAAGTTTTTCGTTAGGAATAGTCCAAGTGTGAGTCAAAGTCCCACATTAGATAGAAAAGACAAAGTTAAACACTATATAAGAATAAAGACCCATAATAATATTATCTTAAAATTTTGAGATTAAAGTGGTGTCTAAGATCTTATATACATAAAACTAATATCATATAATCATATAGAACCACAATCTCAGTAATTATAACCATAATTCATAATATATGAAAGAATATATATATATAGCCTATCAAACTTACATAAAATATTAATTATCTTGTTAATACGAGAAATCAACTAACTATTTTTTTCATATTATATTTCCTTAACTTTACGAATAATTAAGTACAGAAAGATCAATTCCTCTGATACACATCCAATTCAAGTCACACTTTTCTATATATTCCAAGCCATAAATTCTAACGGCCAAAAAACTGTAAATTGCTCAGGACATTTCAATGTACGAGGTGAATTTCTTGTTTTTTTCTTTATTTTGTCGCATTCTTCTTTTTCTTGGTTTGTGTACTCTGCTTTGGTATGCGTAGAGATTACTGCAAAGGTTTTTTTCTTTTTTTGGTAAAAAGTTTTAAACGAAAAAAAGTATGGTCTTCACAAAAATTATGAAAAACAAATGTAAAGTTTTCTTACACGTTTGAAAGGGCATCAGAAGTTCGTTAACGACGTTATTTTGGTCCTTAATTTTTAATAAATTTTAGAATTATTTTGTTTTGAAACTTTAAATTAATTTAGTTTTTCATCTTTTAAAATACATAAATTTAGTCTTTTTAATTAAATTTTGTTAAATTTATTTGATGTTTTGTACACATTTCAAGATTATAGTTGAGTTGTTTATACTGTTTGACACATTTTTATTTTGATGTTAAGTTAAATAATATTATGAAACGCGCTTGAAATATCAAATAAGCTTAACAAAATTTGATTAAAAGAACTAAATTCACGTTTATTTCAAAAGATGAAATATTAAATTGGTCCAAAATTTTAAAATAAATTAATTTAAAAATTCACTGAAAGTTAAGAGACATAAAACATAATTAACCCAAACTACTCCTACCACGTTACAATGTGAAGTACACCAAAGATATGTTTTTCTTGAAAGATGTTTATGGTTTTTTCCTTTTTCTTTTTCATACAAAATTGAGTATCAAATAAAAATGTCAGGTATTTAGGCCTTCAAAACACTAATTGAAAATATTTAAATGAATTATTTGATAAGCACAAAGGTCCTACCAGGTTTGATCAACCCACGCCAGCTCAGGGACCAATAATTAGATCAATAATTAAATCCACAGTTTAATCGTACATTATTTTGTGGAGAAAAAAAAATAAAGTTCCACTTTATTTATCCAAGTCAATATATTACAGAATCAGAGACACTATATAATTACTGAAAAAAAAAAGTGTGCTGTGACTTTTGCCATCACTATTAGAAGGGGAAAATAGAGAAATTGAGAAAATAAATGTGAAAAAATTGTTTCTATTTATTTAGAAGGACTAAAATGAGTAAAAATAAATATAAATATTTTTAAAAAGTTGCAATAATAAAAATAAATTTAGCTAAAAAGTTAAATCATTTACCATATTATGTATAACATGATTATTTGGGATGTTGCAAGGAAAATTATGTAATGTTTATAAAATGTAATAAACATGTCGTCCAAATAACTTTCTTGTCTTTCTTTTTCAAATGAATAGCAAAAATGGACATTTTAACCCTATCTCACTTCTCTCTGCTTCTTCTTTCTATTTGATTGGAGGAATATTGTCATTTGATTAGCATTGTCATTTTCTAAATAACTTTATTTGAGACAGATACCTAAAATAAAATCACTCAGCAGAATAGAAAGTTAAAGCATCTGATCCACTTCATAATTATCCAAGCAAACAACTGACAAAAAAAATATCAGCATGTGGAAGTACATATTTATTTGATATACTTTTTTATGGTTAACACGTTAATGTCTTGCGAAAGTTAGCTCTTGGGAACAACCAAAATAATAATAACAATAATAATAATATTTACAATAGTTAGCATTAAACTGTAATTAGTCAAAGTTGCCTTTTGTGCAGAAACATAAACTTTTATTCCAATAAAGATGTTTCAAACTTTGCTGAAATTCTTAAAAGGATTTTTGGATGCTATCGTTTAGGTTTAACATGACATGCCAGCTTCAACAGATCTAACCTAAATGTCAGTGCATAAAAGATAGATTATTGGTGAAAGATTAAACATTGACTACTTTTCAAAATGAAGTATATTACTTGAAACCAGGTAATATGGCAGATTCATTGAAAATAGCTTTTGATTTGAACTTCGTAACACCGCACAATAACAACAGAAAAAGTAAATCAGAGATGATTCTTAGGTAAAATAGGATAATACCATAGCCATAACTCAAAAAGGATGATCAATTGTTCACTGTAAAGCCCTTCTCACCACAAATTTGACCAACATGATCTTTCTCACAAGCTATAACCACTCCAGATTTATTTCAAATTTAAACGACAACCACAACAAGAAGGAAATGCAACCCAACACATCCATTTCTCACAAAAACTAGCCCTGCTGGCATATATCACCTCATTCTTGTGTTGAAAGCACGCAACGAAGGCATCCCCCTTCATGCAAAAGATCAAATGCCTTGTTGATCTCAGAGAGAGTCAAAGTATGGGTAACGTATTCATCAACCTTGATTTCCTGCAAAACAAGTACTTGTAACAATCCATGCTTTCCAACAATACTGAATTAAATGAACAAAACACTCTGAAAAACCTTTACCTTCTTCAGGTACTTTTCTACGAGCCAAGGCACCTGCGACCTGCTCTTGAAGCCACCGAAAGCAGTTCCTTTCCAGACACGTCCAGTCACCAACTGGAAAGGTCGGGTTGATATTTCTTGACCTGATGCTGCAACACCCACGATAACTGATGTCCCCCAGCCCTGGGAATTTTCGAAGATTATTTCATGAGTACAACCATCATAGTGTAATGTATGAAAATGGAGTCAATGGGGCAGAAGCAGCATTCACCTTGTGGCAGCATTCCAAAGCAGATCTCATCACAGAAACATTTCCAATACACTCAAAGCTGTAATCAACTCCACCATCTGTACGATCAACTATGACCTGCTGAATCGGTTTATCATGTTCATTTGGATTTATAAACTCGGTTACTCCAAAGTTCTTCGCTGCAAGGAAAAAAAGCAAAAGAAGACAAATCAATAAAAGAAAAGTAATTATTATTGTGACGAATTTCTTCTGTAGTCCATTAACACTACACTGGCACTATAAACCAAAACTGAGAAAACCACAAACAGAAGATAGCTCATCGTAAGACACTATGCATGTTCTTATATTATATAGAGGTAACAGCACTTTGGGCACAAGAAAAAAGATGGAGCCAGAAATGAAATAAATACAAATATATACCAAAAGAAAATACATATTAAGATCCCATTGAAACAGTATCATTATTCCGCCAGTATAACTCTTTAAAAGGATGATAATCAATGCCTAGAGAAACATTAGTTATACAACATTAAAAAGTGAGAAACATGGCAAAGAATCAGTTCACAGTATTAAAGACATCCTGGTTGGTTTAGAATAATCCAGTTCATTTTGTACCTGTATCAAACTTCTTGCTGTCAATATCTATGCCAATAATCCGGGATGCACCAGCAGTTTTTGCACCCTCTGCAACCTGTCAAGTACAAACTACAAATCACGATGGCAAACCCAAAAGGTCAAAAACATAATCGCCTGCAATTGTAACTTCACAAACTTACAGCAAGCCCAACAGTCCCAAGGCCAAATATAGCAACAATTGACCCTGGTTCAACCTTTGCAGTGTTCCAGACAGCTCCAAGGCCTAAAAAGTGGGAAAAGATAAATTTCACAATTCCATAATAATAAGTGAACTTGGTGTGGAAGCACAGAAGCCCGCACATTTCATAGCATAAAGAAAGAAAGAACGAAGGGAAAAAAAGGGATCTGTAAAGAAACATTTTCATTTTTCACAAATCATGTTAATTGTTAAACTGTCAAAATAAGAGCGGGAACTTGTAACTCTGATCAGAAACAGAGTCTAATATGACATACATTGGTATGGCAAAGACAAAAAAAAATACATCTCCATAGGCAAATGTAAGTATGTAACATCATTGTCCAACTCCAAAACATTTCATGAATCATAAGACCCATACCATACAACTTAAAAATCTCAGTATAGTTTTTGTAAAGAAGAATATTTACCAGTTGAAACACCACATCCGAGAAGACAAACTTTGTCCAGAGGAGCTAAGGGGTTAATCTTAGCTACACTAACATCATGGACAACAGTGTACTGACTAAAAGTGGAGGTTCCCATGAAATGATAAATGGTCTTTCCATTAATCGAGAACCGACTCTTGCCATCACTGAGCATGACCCCAACTCCAGTGGCAGAGCGAACCTTGCCGCAAAGGTTGGTCTTCCCTGATTTGCAAGTCTTACACTCCCCACACTCAGCCTGGTAACAGGGAATGACATGATCCCCAGGCTTAACATGAGTAACACCTTCTCCAACACTCTCCACAATCCTGCAACAAAAAGTAAAAAACCCCTAAAACCCCCTATCCATGCCAATAAATGCATATGCTCACATCATATAGCACATGCAGCAATTGCATCTTAAAAAATGTACTTTCTAACATTCAAATACATATTAACATTCATATACTCTACATGCATACATACCCAGCAGCTTCATGGCCGAGAATACAGGGGAAAAGACCTTCCGGATCCTGCAACATTAACAATTTGCTCACTATGCAAATCCAAACAAGGGAAACACAAATTAATGGATTCCAAAACACTTAACAAGAAGAAAGTAACGACCTTGCCACTCCAAGTGTAGGCATCGGTGTGACAGAGAGCGGTGTAGAGGATTTGAACTCGAACCTCGCCGGGCTGAGGCGGAGCCACCTGAACATCTTCAATAGTCAAGGGCTTGTTGGGTTCCCAGGCCACCGCAGCTACATCAAAACGACGTCACATGATGTTTGGATTTTGGATTACCAGAGTTTGTTTAATGTTAATTAGATCTGAAAGGAGAAAAAGAAGAAGGAAGAAGAGAATTGGTACCTTTGCAGGTGATGACTTGACCTTGAGTCGCCATTGAAAGAAATGAGATGAGACTCACACACACCAATACCTGTTTATCTCCCCACTCTGCCTTCTACTTATTTATATTTGAGCAAGACATTACTGAAATTCAGGTTAATTAAAGTTCTAAAATTCACCTCTTAATATGCTATTATTACATTAAAAAAATAATATTAATATCTCTTTTTTCATTCCTTGAACGTGACTTCTGAGAATAAGGATTGGCTCTTTCAAGAGGTCGCTTTTGGAATATATACAAATAAAAATATATAATCAATAGAACTATAAGGATTATTGGACTCCTATATTAAAGTAAACATTATCTTTCTACGATGGACATTTTTTATTTTATATTTTAAAAAGTATTTATACTTTACTTTATTTTTTAAGATTTAAAACAACATTAGTTATTTTCACTTGTATAATTTATTCTCATTTTAAAAAATAATAAAATAACAAATCTTATAACATCTTAATAAAATACTTATAATATTTCTATTTCATTATTTTATTTCTTCTTTAAAATAAATATATCTAACTGGCTGAAAAGAAAATAGATCTTAACGTGACTTAAGAAAAACCCTTTTTTTTTTCAGCATTTTACAGTTTCTTCCTTGGGTAAAAGACTAACTTTTAGGTCAGAAATGCACAATTTGAACATATATTTTAAACTTTAGAAGAATTATATTGTTTGTTTCAATTACTCTATACATATATCAATAGCAGTAAAATAACAAACTCTCTAACTTTAGTGAAATATCTATTATCAGCCCTTTTTCAAATTTTGAACATATCAAAAGCACGAGAAATTTCTTTCATGTGAGAGAGAATTTACCATCAAATAAAACAACAGGCTTAGATTAAAATAATTTTAAAAATTAATTTTTTACAATATTATATCTCTAAATATTAATAAAAGAGAATATAAAATATTTAATTTTAAAATATCTCTTTTAACAAAATAATTCCTCAAACATAAAAATAAAATAACTAAATTTGAATTGTATCTCTCTGGTGGTACTAATTGCAAATTAGTAATTTGTAAATATATCTAAAATATTTGTAAATTTATCTATAATATAATTTTTTGAAAGTGTAATTTTAGTTCGGGAAAAAACTTAATTACACATTTATTTCTATCTTTCCATCAATATTATTAACCATGCTAGATAATTATTTAAATTTAATATTAATTACAACATTTAATAATAAGCTGTAATATAAGAAAGAGTATTAACTCTTAAATTTAAGACTTAAATTTTGTAAAGAAATATATTAAAACATGAGCATAATGATAATCTTAATATGCATAATTTCCTGAGTTCTGAGAATAAAATAATATATTTAATTATAAAGTTAAAAAAATTTTACCTGTAAAAAATATAAACAGAATAATAATATGTTAACTCACAAAAATTTACCCACTTTTTACTAGTGAAAAAAAAAGAATGTGGGTGTGAAAACAAAGCGTCGAAACCCGGAAGATATAAAAGGCGGGAGCAAGCTTAGCTTCCTTCTTCTTCGATAGAGTGGTGGTGCCGTTGGTTTAGGGTTGTAGCACTTTCAGTACACTCAATTCTCCACCCCATCTATTTCAAGACGTCGGAATCCATTCAAACATACTCTGCAATCTTCTTCCATTATTTTTTCAACTGTAAGTTCTCTCTCATTCTTCAAGCACTTCAATCTCTGGTTTCTACCGTTAAACAATGATTGTATATTTTCTTCTTCTTTTTTAATTCTCTTTTTCAAATCATTGTTAATGATGACATTTTTATCAAGTGCTTTGACTTTCTTTGTTGAATTTGAATGTTGTGTTTTCTGAGAGGATTTGAGGTTGCATGCGGTTGAATGTTCAGTGAATGGTAGTTCCCGACTCTGCTTGGATACTTCGTATCGTGAATAGGTATTTGTAAAGTGGTCAATTTTGGTTGCAACGTCAATTAGGTCACCATGCTGTATCAGGAATTTTGATGAAACTAAGATCACCACTGTGGTCTGGCTACATACTAAAAGCTTGATGGTGAAAAATTGTGGATAAATGTGTTGCTCTGTAGTCCTAAACACCTTAAAGTCATTATGTTTGGACTACGTTTTAGAACTTTGGTGAATGAGTATTTGTTTGTCGATTTTATGGTTTCGCATTTGGATCTGGGGATGACGTGCATGAAAAGGACGCACTGAACACTTTAAATCTGTATCCATTCGATGTTTTTGTTTTTGTAGATGCTTTCATCAACTTTTTGTTGTACTGATTAGATTGTTGATAGTGTATTTGGTGTGTTTTGTGAGCAGGATATATTTGCATTCAAGGCTGAAGTGAAAGGGTCTTATGGCTGATTTAGAAAATTTGCTCTTGGAGGCAGCGGGTAGAACCCGACACTCTCGTCCAACTTCAAGGAGAGGACATGGTGATGGTGAGAATGTCTCAAGTTCTGATGATGAACATGAATATCCAGGCTCAAATCACCCTGGCTCACAAGTTCCCCTAAAGAAGAGATTTGATCCAAAGGAAAGAGATGATGGCAAGGGAAGTAAGGAAGAAGGGGATGACCAATCTGATCACAAGGGTGATAGCAGCGATGAAGATGATTTTGGTGATGATCTTTATAAGAATGAAGATGACCGGCGTAAGCTTTCTGAGATGACTGAACTTCAGAGAGAGATGATATTATCAGATAGGGCAACCAAGAAGTATGATAAAGACTTATTGGGGAAGATATCATCAAAGAGGGAGAAGGGAAAGACAACTATACCTGGGACAAATACTTCACCTCCTCCACCATCTCGTGTGCGGTCATCAGTCAGATCAGTTGACCGGTCAATTGCCAAGAATGGTGCTTTAAGTGAATTGCGTGCGAAAAGATTAAAGCAGCAAGATTCAGAAGCAAACCGCAGAATAAGTGAGGCATCTAAAAGTCCAGGACCTGGACATGTTTCTCCAAAGCACAAACCTTTCTCTTCAACAAGTCTCACAAGCTCAAGTGACAGTGAAAGTGAAAATAGGTCCCAGAGTGATGATGGAGGGTTGAGTGATGATGACATTAACATTGACAGTGATGATGACAGGATAATTTTAGGACCTGAAGGGCTTACATTTGAGGATATAAAAGAAATTACTGTTAGCAGATCGAAACTGACAAAATGGTTTATGGAGCCCTTTTTTGAGGAGTTAATTGCTGGTTGTTTTGTAAGAGTTGGTATTGGTAGATCAAAGTCAGGACCTATCTACAGGCTCTGCGTGGTAAAAAATGTTGATGCCACAGATTGTGCTCGGCAGTATAAATTAGAAAATAAAATGACACACAAGTACTTAAATCTTGTATGGGGAAATGAAACTTCTGCTGCAAGGTGGCAAATGACTATGGTTAGCGACTCTCTTCCACTTGAGGAGGAGTTCATCCAGTGGGTTAAGGAAGTGGAACGAAGAAGCGGTCGGATGCCAACAAAGCAAGAAGTGGAAATTAAAAAACAAGCTATACAAAATATCAACTCGTTTGTTTACTCAGCTGCTACGGTGAAGCAGATGTTACAAGAGAAAAAATCTGCCAAAATAAGACCACTGAATATTGCAGCTGAGAAGGGTAAGTTAAGAATGCAATTAGAAATAGCAGAGAGTAAGCAAAATAATACTGAAGTGAGTAGGATCATGACAAGGTTGCAAGAATTGGAGGAAGCTCGGCAGTCTAAGGAGAAGGATGCCAGAGCTCTGAGGCTTTCTGAGATGAATAAAAAGAACAGGTTTGAGAACTTCAAAAATGCTTCTGAATTGAAGCCAATAAATAAAGATTTGAAAGCAGGGGAGGCAGGCTATGATCCATTTTCAAGGAGATGGACTAGATCAAGAAATTACTATGCCGCAAAGCCGGCTGAAGACGCTGCAGCTGAAAATAATAGTGCCATTGATATGGTGGGTGATGAAGGCAGCTCTCAGACGAGAACAGCTGTGACAGGGGTGGCTGGCATGGCTGCTACTGCTGCAGCAATAAAAGCTGCTGCCGGTGCTGGGAAGTTAGTAGATACAAGTGCTCCGGTGGATCAAGGAACAGTGACAAATGTGCTGCACGATTTTGAGCTGCCAATATCATTATCCATACTCCACAACTTTGGTGGAGCCCAAGGAGTTCAGGCAGGGTTTATGGCAAAAAAACAGAGAATAGAAGCAACTGTTGGACTTCAAGTTCCAGAAAAAGATGGTAGGAAGCATGCGAAGACATTAACAGTTAGTGATTACAAGAAAAGAATAGGGCTCTTTTGATTTCTGTCTAAATAGCCACTTTCATCAGGTACACACTTTTATACGATGAAGTTGGATTCTAATAGTACTGTTTTGCCTATTAATAACTGTATATCTCAACTTTTCAGGTGATCATGGAGATCTCATTTTCTTTTTTCTTCCCCAAAATTAAAGAAAATTGTTAGATCCAAGTTTTACCTTGTTCGTATCATTCAACGTTGGTTGTTACTGGATGCTGGGAACAGAGCTGAATAGATGCACAGATAGTCAGGTTTCGGGACAAAGAATTATTAAAAATATGTTGTTGTTTCAGTCTTCTTTACTTGTTTTAATACACTTCATTTGCGTTGTCTCGAGGATTATATCAAAGGTACTCAATGGCTTTAGTGTTTATTTGTTTTTTCACAAAAAAGATTATTATCATCTGAATATGTGTGGCCCTTTCCTAGGTTGTGAATGTGATCATTGTAGGTAACATTAGAGTTTAGAACATGTGGATTAATATTTCGAGATATTGTAATTTTTAGTTCAAATCGTATGCAATTCACTTAAGCGCACTGCATAATCGCACAGAAAATCAAATAGAAGAGTTTGTCATTATGCATGACTGTTGATAAAATTGATTTTGATGTAATATGATTCGAAATACAATATCTTATAAACCTAAAATTTTAGGTTACCTGTAGTTATTTATGCTTCTTATCAATTTTAAATATAAAATCAATTTTACAATGTTGAACCGAAAATGTAATTTGTTTTTTGTAGAATCATCTTAATTGGTATTTCAAAGTGATGTGAAGAATCCAATATCGAATCAGATTGCAAGTCAAAAATCCATCTCGAATTACGTCTTGTTTCTTGTTTTACAAATGCTCAAGTTTTTTTTTTCTCATTAATACACGTTAAAATTTAAATTGTGTTGAATAATTGATAGTGAATTATATGAAACTTTATGACCTAGTTTCTCTTATTGTCACCTCCAGTCAGTCATTGCTGCACATCATGTCATAATTTGAGGCTTTTGCTTCTTGCACTCCTAATATTACTAAATGCGCCCCCATTATAATAAAAAAAACATTATCGTCGTCACTGCAAAGGAAAAATAAGAGAGAAAACACATTGTGTAAAAAAAGCTCATTCTAGAAAGTTCTCATAATGTATTTCATGTGTTTTGGAAAGTTTATTCTGAAAAGCTCAATAACCAATTCTGGAAAGTATTATATAAATTTCAGAATTTTTTTTTCTATAAAGCTTGTTCCAAAATGCTTGTCTTGCAAATCTCTGAAAAAAAATTCCAAAAATTTTGTTCTTAAAATTCTAGAAAGCTTATTTCAAAAAACTTCTATAACAGAAAATCCAAATATTACTTTTATAAACGATAAAATGGTTATTTTGAAAAATGGGGATGATCGAAGAAATTGGGTGGGTATAGAAAGAAAAAGTGTAATTTAAATTAGGGATGTGAGTAACATCAATAGCTAGTTGGACCAAATTGATTTTTCTTTTTTTTTTAAATGGCTCATCACATTTCACCATTTTCTGGACTCAATAACACTCCTTACTTCTTCTTTTTACATTTTCAAAATACTTATCTTCTTTCTCATTTTCACACTTATCTTTCATAAACTAATTTCCATTGGATAATTTGTGTATACAGTACGTAAATTAGTTTCAGTAATGTATTAGAGTATACCTATTTAGGAAAAAATTTCACTTAAATATAGTTTTTGATAAAAGTATTTTAAAAATAGAAATGTGGTGCAAAGAGCAACAATAGGGTTATAAATAGCATGAACCTTTAGAAATTATGTCAACTATAGTTTCTGGGTTAGGACCGGGTCGTCATGCATGGATTGCCCGAGATTGGGCTCAAATTTGTAACTCAAACTGGGGGCTGCTCCCTGTACCCCAATCTTTTCTCCTGTACCATCAAAAGCTTAATTAATTCCTACTTTGTCCTTCACATAAAAAGTAAAGAATAATTTTTCTCTCTCCTATATTTAATACAATAGTCCACTCATGCACCCCAATTTTCAATTTGACCTAGTCTCCTTTTGTGCGATAGCATCCCCTTTTCTCTTCCACATTTTTTTTTTCTTCAGAAAAAGATCATTACAGATGTCGACATCCAGTTCAGGGAGTTAAATTGCGGATGTCAACATCCAGTTCATATGTTTTAAATTTTAATTTAGACCATTACAGATGTCGGCATCTAGTTCAGACAATTGCATTGCGAATGTCGACATCCGGTTCACATTTTTTTGAGTTTTCATTACTGATGTAGCTGGTTTATTGGATTATTAAGGATGTTGACATCCGATTTAGACAATTGCATTTCGGATGTTGACATCTGGTTTTCATTTTTTTTAGTTTTTACGTATATGGCTGGCTTATTGGATTGTTGCGGATGTCAACATCCGATTCAAACAATTGCATTCCGGATGTCGACATCTGATTCAAATTTTTTTGAGTTTTCATTACGGATGTGGCTAGTTTATTGGATCATTACGGATGTCGACATCCGATTCACAATTTTTTGAGTTTTCATGCACTGAAATTGTTCCATTACGGATACTGCACCATTACAGATGTCAACATTTGGTTCACTTGTTGACATTCGTGATTTTCATCAACATCGGATTTCAATACCCAGTGAAATGCGTATTCATTCTCAATGTATCCCAATTCTTTCCGTAAAAATATATACAAGATTATAATAAATAAATGAATATTTATAAAACTAAGAAAATCATATAAGACAAAAAAAATTTACAACGCCAAAATACACAGTAAGTAACTATAAAAAAAAAAACCCAAAAGAAAGTGAACTGGATATCGACATCCAGTTCAAAGATTGACATTTGTGGTTTCCATCAACATCGGATCTTGACATCCGGTTCCTCAGGCTGACATCCGTTTTTTCTTATGTACCCCCAATAAGTGAACTGGAAGTCGACATCCGATTCACTGGTTGACATCTGTTCTTTTCTGTTTTACACTGCGGATGACCACATTCATAAATTATGCAAACCGGATCTTGACATCTATTTTGAGCAATATCAGATGTCGACATCTGGTACATTTTTTATAACCTTTTTTTTTTAACCGGAGGTCCATATTTAGTATTTAATCAAGTTATTTATTTTTTCAACAACTTTCAATGCATCATGAATATAAACAAGTCAAAGAAGGAATAAACATTGAACACCTTATATCAACAAACAACCAAAAATATGTATATGCATTACATAGCATTAAAAAATTTACATGTTGACGCAAAAAAAAAAAAAATCAGGAAACTCGTACCTGATGAGGATGAAAGCAGAGAGAAGAGACACGAGTGCAAAGGACCACAGAAGATTCAAAGAGGAACCACACAAAAAAACCAGCCACCACAGTAAAACGTTACAGTAGAAAACACCGTTCATGACAAGATGAAAGAAGAGGCAGAGATTATGTTTTGAAACGTGAGAAGTTTGGAGGTGCGGGTTTAAAAAAACAACGGACCAACGTGTAATAACTTTTTTTAATTATCTTACCTACATCGGTTAGTAAGGATATAAATGTAATTTATGAAGGATTTTGGGATACAGGAGAAAGGATTGAGGGTAAAGGGCCTCAAATTTTAGTTGATTAATTTAACTATACGTACAAATCAATATATGAATTCATAATTAGGAAAACAATAAATAGAAAAGAAAGAAAGACATGATTTGAGGACATTATGGATTCAAAATCAAAAGAAGGAATACAATTAGGATCTCGAGTGATAGGTGGTTCGGTAGAATTTGGATATGTTATTTTTTCTTTGTTATATTTTTATTGTACCTTCAAAATAATTACTAGATTTTGAAGTTTTAAAATATACTAAAAGGATTAAATTTCCATATATTATATTTTTAATACTTTGCAGATGGTATGAATATCTAATTAAAAGATATTCAACGTTATTTGAGAGCTAAGGAGTTGGAATAATTACATTTAGAAGTGAAAATTTAATGAGGAAAGGATGGTTTGAATGGGAGGTTCCCGATTTATCCACATTGATGAAATAACTTGAAAATAAAAGTTTAAATAAAGAGAATAAAATATAAGTGAGAGCCTATAAAAAATTACAAAATGCCATCAATGTGATGAAAAAAGGGTGTTTGATAAATTGTATGAAGTTGAGACTCTTCTATCAGCTCACCACATAACCTAAAGAGTTATATCGAAAATGATAATATTGAATAAAGAGAGGGATAATAAGAAATCATGGCACTGACCTAACAACACAAATTTATAAGTTATCTATTTTTCACACAGTATGGGTTGGTGTCAATAATTTTCATCATTGCCCAAACATTTTCCTCAATTTTACCTCATCAAATTCAATAGTCAACAAATGTTATGTGAATATGCATATGGATGACAAGTGTTAGAGACATTCTTCATATATTTTTTTCAATTTTCTGTTATGATTTTCTGATAGGTTTTTATTATGATTTTCTGATACGTTTTTATTATGATTTTTTGTTACGATTTTCTGTTACCACTTTTTGTTCAGCTGTTGTTTGAATTTTTCCTTTGTATTCAAGCATAATTCATTATTGTAAATCATTTTCATTCTATATTTTTAAAAAAGTGTTTATCTTCTATCTTTTTCTTATTTATATTTTATAAAAAATTAAATGATATAAGATGAAAAACACCTTCCATATCTTCCTCATTCCCTTATCTTTTCATCATCTATTAACTACTTCACAACTAACTTTTAAAAATAAAAAAAAATGTACTTTTATATTTATAAAAAAAAATTGATATATATATATATATAACAATAAATATATAAAGAGATTTTCTCTTTTATGTCCATATTTTATTTTTTCAATTTTATCTTTAATTATTATTTTAAAAAATAAATAATTTATAAATAATTTAATTTTAACTATTATCCTATAAATCTCTTTTATTTTTAACAATTATCTAATTTAATAATTATTTTAAAAATTAATTATATATTTTAAAAAGTAAATATTATTAATCTTAACTTAAATTTATATAAAAATTAAAAATATAATGGTTTCCTAAGGAGAGCAACACTGAGAGAGGTAGGGATATCAACGGGACGGGTAGGGAACGGATAGTAGCTCCCCCCTACCCTACCCGTTGGATAAATATTCGCCCCGTACCCGTCTATTTTTTTTATATCCGCGGGTATTCACGGGTACCCGCGGGTATTTACAAAATTATTTAAAAAATTAATATTTAATCATAAATTCAAATAAAATAAAATACACCACTGTCATAAATTTTAAATAAAGTTGAAACAAACTCAAGTCCATACAAGTCCAAATAATTATAAAAATAAATATAAAATGAAGGTTCAACACAATGAAAATTCTTTAATTAGTGTTTTGATCAACAAGTCCACTTTTTCCGATTGATTCCTGAAAAATAATCAAATAATAAACTTCAAATGTCACGTGTCAAGTATTCTTATTTTGATTCCATCATTTGACAACAAGCATACCATAAACGTCATTGTCTACATAGGGTTTAATGTATATGCCCAATTTCAAAGAAGGGAAAGAGAAGAATGTCAAGGGATGTACTTGGAAGAAGACAACGTACCAATATTTGAAGCCGAAA
>Ga0099822_1006553_pt1 | contig 15157 bp, 4 predicted proteins | sample CowpeawhiteBW_FD_76839 | JGI IMG/M metagenome (GOLD analysis project Ga0099822, IMG submission 76839) | Root nodule microbial communities of legume samples collected from California USA - Cow pea white BW | ecosystem: Host-associated > Plants > Roots > Nodule | place: USA: California | collected...
AAAGACAATTATACCTAAAAATGTAGTAATTTCAATTTTATTAAATATAACTTGCCATCTTAGCTCAGTGGTAGAGCGCGTGGCTTTTAACCACGTGGTCGTGGGTTCGATCCCCACAGATGGTGTTAATTTTTATTATTAAGTAGAAAGAGGTTATATTAGATTGGTTCTAGAACAACAAATCTAATACCTTTTTATTATTAAGTAGAAAGAGGTTATATTAGATTGGTTCTAGAACAACAAATCTAATACCTTAAACTGAAAAGGCAAAAATGCATTTTTGAATCATCGTCCTCGACTACAATCTCTACAGCAGACGACGACGTTGGTGAGTGGCAATCAGCAAAAACATAAAATGGCAAAAATGCATTTTTGAATCATCGTTCTCGACTACAATCTCTACAGTAGACGACGACGTTGGTGAGTGGCAATCAGCAAAAACATAAAATACTCCAGCTTTTGAGCCTCATCTGGAGTGGCTTTCCCATTGAACTTTGACGGGTTGTGTCACATAAAATCATTCATACTATTATGTTGCGTTGGTGCTTGTACTGCCTACGGTTGTTATTACATGAGCGATCTCGTCAGCAGAACTTGCCGGATTTCATGGTGCACGTGCCATCTCTCTTTCATATTATTAATTAACTCGTTCAATTAAGTACAATCACAATACAATTTAGAGTCACAAAACATCAACTAGATGAGCTCACACCCCACAATCCCAAATTTTTTTCGAAAACCAGACTCTGATACCAAAATGGAACACCCTAACTTTGGGATGTCACGGAACGTTAGAAAATTGAACGCATTTGGTGGAAAAACACTATCATTGAAAATGTACTTAAAAAAACAAAAAAAAAATGATTTAAAATAAAAAAATTATAATTCAAACATTAATTGCGAAAAGAAAATTACATAGTCTTCAGTATTTTATTTAAAACAACTAAACAAATTATAATAAACTTTCGAGTTCATCTCATCCTCTCAACGATCTACTTCTTGTCTGAATCTTTTGCATTATAAAATACTCCTGTATAACACACACGTCATACGATCATCGCACACACAACAAACACACAAACAAACAAATAGGGGTAAGCTAACGTAAACAATGATATACAAAAGATTCTTGGTAAAATAATACTTTTCAAATAAGTCACATCTATCCACTATCCAATTTCTCTTAAATACAAGATAAAAGTTTAAATAGTCATTGTTGTTTTAATAAACTAAAGAGCTACCCACACCACCAACATTAAAATATATACATATATATTTGACAAAGAAACCATGCAAGCAAGAAAGAAAAAGGACTAGGCTTATTGCAAACCAAAAGAAAACGTTAATTTAATGTGATTTGTACCAAACATAAATAAGGAAAGAGAAACTTCATTTCCATGTGGGCCATATATAGGCTTCCTACCAATTTACTAACTTGTGAAAAGAAACCATAAAGAGACTAAAACTATCCTAAACTAGGAAAACCTCCAACACACATGCACCCTTTCATGCTCCCATCCTTCTCACGTAATCTTTCACCTTTAAAGCAAAAGTGGGACTCATGGATAAGAAAAGTATAGAAACCTTGTACCCATCAACCAATAGAAAGTGTCAATGCAAAACGACCCCACTATCATGCACCACTAAAAATCTAAAAGAAAGGAAAACCAGAAACTTAGACCTCATGCATTTACATGAAAAAATAATGCAAGCAAGGAAAGAGAATTTGTATTTACATGTAGTCCCCACCCATGCACTTCTTTACGTGTGAATAAAAATTGAAGAAAAACCCTTCAATTTTTAATACCCTGACAGTCAATCAATTGTGTTTGGGCGTGAACCAATTTGGTACTAGCTTGAAAAAACATTCTTTTTTTCCAAACACGTGAAGAACCTGAGAATCAACCTTGTACCAAACAATTTCAGCAACCATTGATAGAGGTCGTACCCCACCAAATTAAAACAGATAAAATATAGTATGTGAAAGTTGAACCAAATCGTCTCCCAACGACCAATGTCCTTGTTCAAAGCTTCAATTTCCAGACAAACACAACACTATAACACAAGGGGGGGGGGTTGGCAGATTCACAATGCTAATCAACATATTCAATTAAATGCGACAATGATTAAAACTTATTGACATCCTTGATTCAAACACAATTTCACTTATCATAGGCCACCAAATTAACACCTTTACCTTCTCTCAATCCACTAGATAATAACCCACTAAGCAAAAGTTACAATCCAACTTCATTATACAACTAAGCAATGCATACATCCTTAAATTCGTGACAGTCAAGCTACATACATTAAGCATGAACATAACCTAACCCAAATATATGCAATTAATCTGTAAATTAAGTATAAACAGATGAACCACATGCATTCCCCGAATTCAGAACAAAGAGACATGGCATATTTCATAAAACAAGCACAACCTCAAGGCTTCATTGCATTTTTCATCAAGGAGTCAATACACGAATTTAGCTAGACATGAAAATTGGGCAATAAAACACTTCAAAACGAAATTCACCAAAACAGAACATCAAACCCTAACCTACGAATTGTTCAAATGCAAATTCAAACGCAAATTCAAGAGCAAAAGAGAAATTTTAAAGCTTTAATTGAACAAAAAACGTTGTTGTGGCTTAAAAACCAAAAACTCCATTAATGGGTGTTGTTCCAAGTCAATACAATCCATAAAATGAGATGCCCAAGCTAGCAATTGAATTCAAAACGTAAAACCCACATTGGGTGCTGTCAAATGCTCATAAAAAGGATAAAACTAGTGCAAAAACGTGAAAAACGAAAAGAGAACCTCCATGGACACCCATCAAAGCTTGAAAACATGAAAATGGAGGCTGGAGAAGAAGAGATGTGGCTGCCATGCTAAATGACCTAAAATCTCATGGTCAAATCAATTTTGCCACTACTATTTACAAAAATGTCATTCTGCCACTCATAATTACAAAAATGCCACTACTGGGTCTCAAATGTTGGCCCATTCACTTAGATGACGTGGAAATGACGTGGAAATGATGTGGAAATGATGTGGCAACTCTCTTCAACTGAATATTAATGTCCAAGCTCCAAAATTGCTTCACCCAAATTCCTAAAAATAATTATAAACAAAAATTAGGCCAAATAATGTGAAATTAACCCAAATTTGGAACAGTGGCCCAATAAAGCCCAACAGATGAAAACACACTAAAGATAAACAATTAAACAATGAACAACTATCAAATGGGTACACAATGGGTACACAAAGGCTCGTGGAAAATAAACCCAGAAGCAACTTGTGCTTTAATAAAACCATTGTTGCGTCTCTGATGCAATCATTGTCGCAGGCAACCCCATAGGTGTAGAATCTGACTTCGGATCAGAACCATCACCACGAGTCTCGTGATTTCAAATCACCACTGCCCTGAAGCGAACCAGCTGCAAAACCACCTCCTGTGCGTGCCACCACCATGAACACATATCCACTGCAACACAATATAAATGCGACAAGAGCCAGTAAGAGATCGACTTCAACCCACCGTCGTCGAGAACCATCATGGTGAGAAAACCCACTGTGATTCTGCCTTGAAAGACGAAGGGGGAGCCTCCATCGATAGTGCTCGCAGACCACCATTGTTCCTCCTTGTGCCCTATCATCTCGAGTCTAGCATCTGAACCGTGAGGAACAGTGCACACCAAATCTGTCACTACTGCAATAACCCACCACGAACATCGAACACAACACCACCTACACCTGTTTGAATTGCAAACACAACACCATAGAGCACCCTCGCGAGTCCACAAAACCAGCAGAGGAACCCACCCTCATGCGGAAAACTAGGCTAGAATAAGTCGCCGTCACGAACCACCACCACTATAGGCGTGAACCGGATCGACGCCAAGAGCTCCGCTTGGACTGGATTTATTATCGTGCTGAAGCATATTCGTCGTGGCTTAAAAGATAGCCCATGGTATTGGGGATTTAGGGTTCGAAAAACCCACTCATCACATAAGAAGATCAAATAAAGGGAAAAGTTGTTGTCTATGGTATGCCACTGCACCGTAACATAATGACTAAAAACAAACCATGCCGCCCATAATTCTCCCTCAAGACCACGAAAACAAACAAATTTGCCCTACCAATGGAAACACAAAGTTGCAACCAAACAACCCCTGCACGCATGGAAATATACCCAACAAGCAAACTCCAGAAAATCTTATAAGCCTCACGTTGAGGTTCAGGTTTCAGCAATTAAAGTAAAGCCAACACCCACAAATCTTTCATGTAGACTCGTAGGTATCGCATAGCCAACGCGAAAGAAAACTAAACCCACGTTCAAACAAAAGGCCCAAAGAATTCATGCATTGCAGACTATAGTACCAACTCCACGTTCATGTTCAAGAATCATAAAACAACACAAGTATAAAGAGAGAAAAGAAATAAGGTGAAGCTTCATTAAGACAATTAAGTGGCCATACATACAAGAAAATAAACACACAAAAGGTTGGCTTCCCCCTACCTAGATTGCTTCTTTGACTCAACATTTCTCTCTTTTGTAGCCTCCAACTCTCGTTCTCTAACTCTCATGTGTGTGTCGTTTTTTCAAAACCCTAACCCCTTTTAATGTAAATACTTAACATGGCCCTCACTATCTCCTACGTAACACAAACAATATTATCCCTACCAGGTTTGAATCCACGCACCTTCACACCTCAAACACACTCTCCAACCACCAGGCCAATTACTTTCTCATATTACAATACTCACCACTTAATTATATACACATATCTGCAACATTAAATATAGTATTAAAATTTAAAATAAATAAAACACTAACTTGCATCACTTAAATAAACGTTCAACTACTTGAGTTAGTACTATTCCTTATCTTCTCTCTCCACATTAATTAACAATTAACTTAGAGATTTTCGTCATCACATTTATTAAATAAATATTTATTTATTTATTTATTTTTCCTAGGTCTTACACATAGGATCGATCTTCGTTGTAAGAACAAGAACTAATATTCATTCAATACAATTATGTACTTTAATACAAAATTAAATCTAACTTTATTTTACAATCATACGAGAGTGATGGGTAACTGTAACTAAGGTGGGCGAATGTGATGTTTTAATGTGGTCATGGTTTTGATCTCTACAAGGGTCTATTTTTTTTTATTATTAATTAGTTTAAAGCCAATTTTAACTAAACATGTAATGTCTTCGATTTTATTAAATGTAACTTGCCATCTTAGCTCAGTGGTAAAGTGCATGGCTTTTAACCATGTGGTCATGGGTTCAATCCCCACAGATGGTGTCATTCTTATTCTTTTTCAAAACTTAAGTACAACAACTTTATCTTATGTCATAAATATAATTTATAGATAGTTCCTAAAGTATAGATGTATTGTTTAAGCAATACTTTTGATTCATGATGTATTGTTTTACTTTTATGTTCAATGAAAAATATAGGAGTTATTTTACATACAATTGACCTAGGCTTAATTTAAATAGAATTAACTTTAATTTATCATTCTTAAAATTTCAATTCTATTTGATGTATATTAATTTAATTACATATAAATAACTATAACTCAAACATTTAATTTAATTTTCGTATTACATAAAGTTTTAGTCTCATTTATAATACTAATTTCAATCTAAGCTTAATATGATATAAACAATTTAACTATAACTTATTTACTTCAACGCTAATCTTAGTTATAGTAATTTCATGCCAATTTAAATTTTATATTGATATAAATTTAAATATTAATTTTAAATATTTAATTTATATTTTTATACAAATTTTTAATAAAATAATCTAATGAAAATAAAAAGTATATAAATTTAATAGAAAAAAAAAACTAACCTTGTACTACTTTTTTCTTCGCATGGACATAACCACCACGCGCTAATGACCGGTGAACCACCTCGAATCAACAATGTTCTGTATGATGTGGTATACTACATAAGTAGATATTAATGCAAGTTTAGGAGTGAAGCGTGAAAAAAAAAAGATAAATATTTAGTAATTGAAGTTATAATTATTTTAAGTGTTACATGAATTTTCTATATGATGTATCAATCAATTATAAGTAGTAAATTGCAAATTAGTATGCTTGCCATAAGTAATTAATAAGTTAGCTAATAGATTATAAGTTAACTACTAACGGGTGAGTTCTTAGCTTATAAGTTATGAAGTGATAAAATAACTTATTGATTAATTAGAAGTATTTAGTATATCTAGTTAATAAGCTAGTTTATATATATGTAGAGTGCATAAATAAATAAAACTACCTGAATTTTATCATATAAATACATTTTTGTGTTTTTGGGTAAAAAAATACTATAAGTCAATTATAAAACCGCAATTCAATACCTAGAAAAAAATATTTAGTATTTAATTATTTTCCTTAAATATTAAATATTAAAGTGGATTATAAAATATTAAATATTTAGTATTTAGTATTTAAAAAAATCAATTAAACATTCGTACATTTTGAATTAATCAACTCTTGCATTAAGTTTAATTATGTGATTATAAAATATTTTAGTCACATTATATTTTAAAGATTTTAACATTTTAAACCCTTATTACAACTATATAAAACAATTATTATAAAAGTAAACTTTATTTTTAAAATTATCACTTTTTCATATCGCAATCGTCATATTTGATGTGAGTAATGGGTAAGGTAATTAAGATGAGCGGATGTGATGTTTTAACACGTATAATGAATTTGATTCTCATAGATCGTGTTTATTTTATTGTCTTATTGAAGCTTAATTTGTTTAAAATCAATTTTATTTAAAAATGTATTGATTTCAATTTTGATAAACATAACATGTTGTTTTAACTAGGTGCTAGAGCGCGTGGCTTTTAACCACGTATGGGTTTAGGTGCACCTTCTTTGTTTAATTATGATCTTCTTTATGGATATTCAAGTTCTAATTTTTTTTTTCTTTTTTGTTTAGTTTGCCACACATATATTGAGTCACATAATTGACTCTAGGATGAGAGGAAAGAAAGAAAATAATAGTTTTTTTTAGCTATCATCCCTTTTATCAACATTCAAATTATTATTTTCTTTTTTGTTTAGCTTGCCACACATATTGTGGTTCAATAGAATTTACAAAATAAACATCTATCTCTACCTATTTTCTATTTCACACACACATCAGTCGTCACTCTAGGTAAGAAAAAGATGGTGAAGAAGAAATTAAGAAAGGAAACAAATGTGGTGGAAGGTGGATGGTGAAAAAAAAAAGAAAGAAGAAGAAGAAAGGAAGAAATGAGGGTGGAAAAGAGGGAAAGAAAGAGAAAGAAATGGTTAAAGGTGGATGATGGAGAAGAAAGAAGAGGAAAAAAATGTAGAAGGAGGTGTGTGGAGGAATGTAGAGCAAGGTGGTGAGAGGTGAAAAAATCATTCCAAATTTATAACTACAAAATACATGCATTTCTTATTTATATCAACCACCTTCCTCTTAGCACATATTTCATTTAAACAACCATATATCTCAATGTAATATTAAATTCAATATCCTACTTAAAATTTATGTTTCACATGTATATTTAATCAATTAAAATAATAACTTTTATTCTTTTCAGTTAAACAAAAAAAAAAAAAGACGAGAGCAACTGCTTTATTTTTGTTTGACTAAAAAATCTTTCACTTAAATAAAAGTAGGATCATAAGTAATTTATCTGTTTTTGCTTGAACAACTACTCAACCTACTAATTTAAAAAAAATTACATAAATATAATTTATTACTAGTTATCTATAATTATTATCGAAAGTTTGTCAGATTGTTCATTCTATTACCAATTTTATTATTATAAACAAAACTTTTATCAATTTATAATTTATAAAACAATACTTTAAAACATATTAATTATCTTTAAGTAATTTGTAAGTTAGTTTATATATGTAGAGTGCATAAATAAATAAAACTACCTGAATTTTATCATATAAATATAATTTTGTGTTTTATAGGTAAAAAAATATTATAAGTCAATTATAAATTAAACTTCTTGTTATCTTTTCATTTTTTGAAGCTTTATATCATTTTTTAATTTGGTTTAGTTGTTTTGTTTAAATTGGTTATTCTAATAAATAATAATCAAATTTAATTTCAAAATTAATTTATTTTCTATTTTTTAATGACATTGAATTTTACATTGAATTTCATTTTTATAGTTTCCATTGTATTCACTATAAGCGATAAAAGGATACAAGAAAATTAAATTAATAAAAAACATATTAAAATATAAGAGCTTATAATTGAAAAAAGTTGAAAAAATTACAATATATAAGTTAAGAGTAGTTTCTAAATTTTGAAAGAAATAATTTTAAATTATTTTTTCAAATACTTATAAAATTAATGTATTTTAGTTGTTTCTAAATTTTGAAAGAAAAAATTTTAAATTATTTATTCACATACTTATGAAATTAATTTATAAATTAAACAAATAAGTTAATAATTATTTTATTAGTTTTACCGGTGAATAAGCTCAATTTACAATTAGGGATGATAACAAGACGGGTTTTGCTATCCCATATCCATCTCCATAGAAAAAATTCATCTTCATTCCCATACCCAAATCTAACGGGTAACGGGTATAATCTCGTACTCATACTCATACCCGTTCTCTTACTACTTCAATATTAATTTTAATTAATTTTTATAAAATAATAAAAAATTACAGTAAAAGAAACATAATATTATCAAATATTAAATATTATCAAATTTGCAAATATTAATGAAACTTAGTTGATAAAATTTAAAAATATTTGTAAAAAAATATAAAAGGAAAACAAATATTCAAATTAAAATATATTTTAAATGTTTGTTTACTTCAATTTTTTAAATTCTAATGAATTTCTCTTTTATATAGTAATAAAAATTATAATATATCATTTGATCAAAATAACGCAAAGAACAAATAATAAACATAATAATAAAATTTTGACATAGATCTTGTATCTTTTGAACTCCAATATATGTTGGATGATGATAAAAAAATATTCATGACAATTACATTATATTTTTATATTGTAGTAAATTTTGGTGGAGAATATGTACATCCTCATACTCATCCCTATACCCAGTTGAAAAAGTCGAGAATTCCTCATACCCAGCTAATGCAAGGATTTCCCGTCAAAACGGAGACAGGTTCATACAATATCCACGAGAACGAATTTATTTGTCATTTCTATTAACAACTGTACCTCATGGAAGCCCATTTGGATTTTTGCGCTCCATTTTGGGTTGGATTGCAATATCACTCATCAAACTTACTCACAAAAATTTAAATGTAAAATAAAATAAAATAAAATCAGACTTCTACATATTTTTAACCATTTCTGATAATGAGGTACAATTCCTTATAAAATAAAATAAAATTTACTCAACGAAAATTCAAAATAAATAAAATGCATCATAATTTATTTCTGAAACTAACGGGAAAACATCATATCTGGTTTAAACAAATACCAATTTCAATTCAACCCAAAATTTTGATTTTCATTTCAGTTGACACATTTTGTTATTAGTGAAGTATAAGCAATTTTTAAAATCAGATAGCAGATATCTACATGAGGTGAGTCATAAAGTGAGTCTACTAGGGTTTCAAAAAGTAAAAACTAAGCGTTTTTTTTTTCATTTTAAGGGTTAAGCGTATAGGGTTTAACGTTTTTTTATGATTCTACTTCTTAAGTTCTTACTTCTTTTTCTATCTAATTCAGAAAAAAAATCATTTCTATTTGCTTTGCTTAAAGATGTTTTCACAATCATCATGAAGGATACAAACACTGTAAGGCCCACTTTAATTCTGTCATAGAGTTTAAGCGCCTATCTTAGTAACTTGGGTCTAAGGCTGGCCCATAGGGTGTCCAAAACTCCTAAATCAGCCTAAGCCTCTCAGTGTCCTTACTCTCTCCTTGTTCCCTCAACAGAAGCTTTGCTAGGGTTTGTCGCCACTCCGTGTCAAGCAAGTCCAACCTCGTTCTCTTCCACGTAAGTTGGTTCCCAACTCATACTTTTCCTCTATGGTTTGGTTTTTCGTGGTCATAGTTAGGGTTCACCATACTAAACCGTATTCCATCTATGCTAGTGTTCCCAGCTCGCGAATCTGCTCTGGGAGCTGTCGTACTCATTTGCGTAGGTGTCGGGATATTCTGCTAACATTTTCCAGGTAAGAGAAGTTAGGGTTCCACGTTTTTAAGTCATATATGCCTGTTGTAGCTTCGTTTTCGTGTTTAAAATGCTTGGATGCTGTTGTGATTGCTTGGAATATTGATAAATGTCGATTGGGTCTTGAATGCTTGGTTGTTGCACGAGTGAACAATGGTGAGCACTGGTTTTCTCGCCCAAGGGAGCGTGTCTCGCCTAGGCGAGACTAACAAAGGCTCGCCCAGGTTTTCTGCTCGAGCTGTTGCTCAAGCGAGGTGTAGTCTCGCTCAGGCGAGGAGGTCTCGCCTAAGCGAGAAATCGCAGAAAGCCATTGTTCCCACTTTTTGAGCTCTCGCCTAGGCGGAAGGAGCTCGCCTGAGCGAAAAGAAACATCTCGCATGAGTGATGCCTTTTATCCTGAGCGAGAACTAGGCGAGAATGTGCTCAGGTGCTGCTTTCCCCTCTGTTCTTAGATTATTGTCACATGTTTGGTTGGATTACTATGTTAAAGCATGAATTGAGTGATTTTGCATGTATTGAATAGTTTATGGGCTGAAGATGATGAGTTTGGTATGATCTTGGTATGGAACATGAATTGATGGTTGGTTATAAAAGTTGGTATGTAATTGGTATGCATGATAATTTTATGTTGGTTGGTGCGACATGATTTTAGTGTGGTTTAGGACATAATTCCATGAATCTCTAGGTGAGATCTCATGGTGGTACCTCATTGGTCAGGACGTAATTTCATGATGGTTTCGTGGTGATGCCTCATGGTCAGGATGTAGTTCCATGACCCCTGTTAGTAGGAGCTCATGGTGGTGCCTCATGATTAGGACATAATTCCACGAAGGTTCGTGGTGGTGCCTCATTATATAATTTGGTAAGGATTACATCCTGACATTCTAAAGAGTTAGTTAGTCTCACGTAGAGCGTACTGACTCGAGTGGTGAGAGTAGTAGGAGGCCCTAGTCTTTGGCAGGATAATGGCCTTAGATGTTTGAAGGCTAACCTTGTGAGCGGTAGGGTGAAACCCATTGGCAATTGGCTCTGCAAAACAGTAGAGGCCACCACAAGTGCAAACATCCAGTGAATCCGACTGATTATATGTATCCGGATAATCGTGTCTTGAGTCGTTGTTTGTCGGTCATTATATGCTTAGTGGATTTATGTACGTTTGACTTCTTAAATTGTATGTTCAATTGCATGATAAAAACATCTTTTCTCTGGCTTACTCTTTCCGTTTGTTTGTATGTTCTATGTGTGGTTTTCTCCTTTCGTGTTGTGTCTTAGTATTTCATTCTAAGTACCTTGAATATATGTAAGGAGTGACATGATACTCTACAACTTTACTCTTTATATTATCTTATATGTTTCATTTAATTAAACATGTTTGTTTATTAAATGAGACATAAACAGATGAGCATATAGTGCAACCTAGCTATACTATCATTCCAATTCTGCATCTAAATATTAGTTTGAAGAATCATCTTCAGTACAATTACAATGAAGCAAATGTTTTCGAAAAGGGCGCAAAGTACATCATAATAAACTGAAATGTTCAGAAATGGAAATAATTAACAATTAATAGTACAAGGGAAAGCGTGTTAGCTTATTATTATCAGTGTAACTTAAGAGTTTGATAAAAAAAAGTTCTCAATCTATAACTCATTTAAATATATTAAGTTTAAACCGATTGTATTTTAGATTATTTTATTTTTCAAGTATTTTATGCAGATAAGACAATTAAATTTAATAAATGCTTTTTTCATAAAATATATTAATTACCACCAATGAAAAAAAAATTAAATATAAAATAATTAACAATTTTAAAACATCAGTACTAATAATATTGTTTAGTCAATCTTACTTAATCTGTTCTTCGATCAATGTTCATTAATATTTCCATTAATATTTATAAAAAAGTTTCTTTATATATGTCGATCAAGATAAGATTTTATTAATATTGATCACAATTTTTTACTCTATAGATCAATATTATAAATGTTGTTGATTGGAAGTTTTTTTTTGTGTTTACTTACGAATAACAAATTTCTCAAGTTCGAAAAAAAAAATAGACAATCATAGTTATATAGATAGTATGTTAGTATGTTTGAATGAAGCATGAGAGTAATTCATTATTTATAAAATTTGAATTTCTTTGAAGTAAAAAGATATGTTTGAATGAGAAAATTAAAAAGAAATTGAAATTGAGAAATTTTAAGAAGGTATTTCAAATCACAAAAATAGTAGAATTTGAAATTCATTAAAAAAGAAATGAAATTAAAATTTTCCAATTTGTAAAATTCTTCACTCTTCAAGATTAGAAGTGTCAATTGGACCTAAACAACCTAAATGACCTAGATAGGTCGGGCCAAGTAAGCTAAACGATCAAGACGGACCAGGTAGGTCCGATGACATAGACAGATTAGGTCAACCGGCGATCAAGGTAGGCCGAAAAGACTCGACTACCAAAACAGATCAGGTAGGTCAAACGATCCAAACAAGCGCGACGACACAAACAGGTTGGACGAACTTGATGACTACACGAGCCAGACAAGCCCAACAACCCAAAGAAGTCAAGCGGGCTCGACAATCAAGACAATTTGGACAGGTCCAATGGACTGGGGGCTGAAGAACCAAACGACCCCGACAACCCAAACGGGTCAGGCCATCCAAATTTGGCCAAGTTGACCTACACCAAAATTTGGAAAAATTTAGTTGAGTCTGCATCGACTGAAATTTCGTTGAATATACCGAGTTAGCTCCAACCAAATTTGGCCAAATTGAACCGACTTTACATTGACCAAAATACAATCGAATTTGGTAGAGTCAACTCGATCAAAATTTGACTGAATTTAAATATTTTAAGTTGACAGTAATATTTATTAAATTTAATTTTAAAATTTCTTAAATAAATATTACTAAAATAAAATTTTATCTCAACAAAAATTCAATTATTTTATCCAAATAAGATATTGAAATGTAAAATATTTCAATTACTTTATCCAAACAGATTATTTAGCAAATGAAGAAAATTCAATTGCAAGAATTTCAAATACAATGTATTTTAATTTCTTAGAATTGTTGAAATACTTCATCCAAACACAAGATGCTTATGCTTTTCCATTGAACGAGAAAAACTAATGTTTATTAATGTCTATTAACATAAACAGAGAGAGACTTCAATTGAAGAAAATTCAATTACAAGAATTTCAAATACAATGTATTTCAATTTCCTAAAATTGTTGAAATACTTCATCCAAACACAAGATGCTTTTCCATTGAACGAGAAAAACTAATGTCTATCAACATAAACAGAGAAAGACTTCAATTGAAAAGATGTAAGTGCAAAATGATAATAGTCTAAAAAAATCCAACAAAAATAATCCTAACAATTTAAATAAAAAAATACCTCTTATGAAAAACCAATCTCTATTAACATAAACAAAGAAAGACTTCAATCGAAAGGATGTCAATGCAAAATAATAGTCTAAAATAACCAACAAAAATAATCCTAACGATTCAAATAAAAAAACAACTCTAATTAAAATCAATAGAAAAATCTTTGATAGCCAAGTATTAATTACCCCAATAATATCTCAATATTACAATTCTGCAACCAAAATTTATAATTCCAATGTTTTTTTTTTTAATTTCTTATTCAATCAAAATATATATCGTAACACATTTCAAATTTACAATAAAAAAAATTATGGAAAATTCTCTACCTTAACACACTCTTAAGCTATATTCCAACTCAGTAATTTCAAAGACATTGACAAGTTTACAAAGCAGTTCATTATCGTAAAAAAGAGTCATCATGATTCATGAATAGAAAAAATGATGACAGTGGCGAATCCAGATCCAATTAGCCATTGATGTGCAGTTATATGATTTTACAATGGTAAAAGGAAGTCTTTAGGAGCAAAATCACACAGCCAAACAAGGAGAAGGCCTTGCAATTGGCAGAAGGCAACTCAACTAAAGACTTATTCTAGGGTAGTGACCTTGTTATTAAGGGATATTCATACCCTTTTGAACATTTTAGAGCATTCTCAGCACTGTTTATTTGGTGGTTAACTCACAGGATCAATTCACATGCCTCCACACACATTCAGTGTAAAGTCAAAATCACAGAGATTACTTCAAACACGCATGCATGCCACATTCATCAATTCAAATCAACCATCCAAAATCAACTCTATAAAAATGGTATTTAAGCATCAGTGTGTGATAGATATTAGAGTTTTCCACCCATCTCAGGTTAAGAAAAACAGGGTACCCCAGAATGAGAAGGTTCCTAACATTTGAATCCATGATTTGAATCCAACATGATTAACCAGTCACCAAGTCACAACTTTACCACTGTTTCAGGGATCACCCTCCCCCAGTAAACAACCCATCTCAAGTTAAGAATTCTAACATAGACAAGTCATCAAGAATGTGCATGTTCTGATTACCAGTTACCAAGAGCATTCCTTACTCTATAATACATTGAACAACCCTCTAGCAAAAAACAACAGTAGTATAAAGCTCTGCTACAAAACCTCAACTACGATCACATCAGATCATTCATAAGAACTCGCAATATAACCGCAACAACAACAACCAACCACAATTCAAAACCATGTTCATGGCATTGAAGGTGTAAGCTTTCCCACAGTTAGGAGAACCCAAATATTTTCAGTTCTCTTCAAAACAACTGAATCAAGTTAAGGGCCTTAAGGCCTTCTGAATCTACTTTCAACTAAAGATAACTGGCCACATCGTTCTACTCCCCAACAATCTCCCCAACAAGGCATTCAACAATAAACCCTATAGCAAAAACTACAGAGCCAAAGAAAATACTCCAATTCAAGAGATGAAAACCAGTTAACCATATCTACAAAAAAAAAAAAAAAAAACCCAAAAAAAAAAACACCCACAACCCCCCATTCCCCTTCCCCTCCCCAACCCTCCCCCCCCCCCCCCCGCC
>Ga0099822_1006562_pt1 | contig 15138 bp, 9 predicted proteins | sample CowpeawhiteBW_FD_76839 | JGI IMG/M metagenome (GOLD analysis project Ga0099822, IMG submission 76839) | Root nodule microbial communities of legume samples collected from California USA - Cow pea white BW | ecosystem: Host-associated > Plants > Roots > Nodule | place: USA: California | collected...
AATATATTTTTAATGTTTAAACTACATCATAATAAAATACGAAACATTAGTAAACATAGAAGATTTTCTAAGTGTTTTATTTAAAATAAATAATACAGTTTGTTAAAAATAGGGATGTTACATGGAACACCTTTTAAATTTAAGAGCTTCTATTCAGGTAAGGGAAGCTAGTGTTATTTTATATATGTTAATTATTTGATTTAATAAACTAAAATTGTAAAGTAGTGATTTCCTGGTATGTGTAAGATTGATGAATTTGTATGATGGATTGATCTATGTTAGTTGGCCTGCGAAGTATTAAAATTTTGCATGAGTTGATTGTATGATGAATGAATTTTTTTCATAGTATATCAAATTGATTAAGTGATGCTTTCTGAGCATAAATTGTGCCAAACTACACCTACTTTGATACAAGAAAAGAGTAAACTAACCTAGACAGACTCAGTTGCCTAATCTGATTCACATAGGTAGCTTCTAAAACATGCATTACCATTCGATGGAATCATAGAGGCATTGACCGACAACGAGAATGAAAATTTTAGAGATCTACAAAGGTCAGGGGCGTTGGGTGCCACCTGTTGACCGTTGGGTGCCACCTAAAATTAAATATTAGATAGCTCCAATGACCTTGGCTTGGGGAGCCAACTTCCTCTCACTAAGTGCTGGCTTTTGCTATTAGGCGCTAACTGGTACAAAACCTTTTGCTTTGTTTCTGTTGGTCGCACCTATTTGTCCGGGTGGGCCTTCCTTCAAGAATGGCATGATAGGTAGAAAATGGGTAGCTAAGCGGGAACTATAAAAGGTTTTCGTAAAAAGTTTTCTTGAATGGAGTATGGTTTTAAAGGTTGTAATATAATGAAATGTGGAAAGGAAAATGTTGAGTATGAAATGTGAATTATGGGTGAAGGTGGTTGGACTAGGATCCTTTATGATATAAATGAAATGGTTTGACCTGGTTATCTTATATATGGATGTGTTGTATGAATGTGGTTAATTTTAAGGAGAATTGTCACATTGTATAGGTTTAAGATATGTATTGAGTTGGAGTCTCGATTGTGAAGTCAACTTACTATATTAAACTCATAGAGTCATATAGAAAATATAGTTTAAGTGGTAAGAGTTAAAAAAAGGTTCCTATAGTAGGATTTAGTGTGAAAGAGAACCATTATGACTATGCTATAGTAAATTAATTAGGTTATGGAGGTGTGTGCCAAGTGGAGCCATAGTGATTATTTTTGCTCAAATCCACTATAGAAAGATAACATATGTGTGTCAAGTGGAGCCATAATGGTTATTTTTACTCGAATCCACTGTAGAGAGATTTCATGATAGGTGTAAGACTTTGCGCGTATTTGACTCATTACATTTCGAAAATTGAGTCTTGAGTATATATGTGTCTTAAATCAATGTTATATTGAGGATAACTTATTTAGTAACATATGCATATTGGAATGTTTGTACTGGTGAGTGTTTGAGCATGTATTGGTTAAAATTTCATTAGCTTACCCTATTGGACGTTGTGTAGTGATTTTTCCACCAATAATAATCGTATATTATATGTGAATAGATATTATAAATGAAAATGATAATAATAGTGAAATTGCTTAGAAACTTTGTAGGGAGTAGTACTTTCACATGTATATATATGTTGTTTTTTGTATGTTCCTCCATTTTTTTTTTGAAGGAGTTTTCATTAAGAACAAATTTTCCCTATTTTCACAGAGGATTTCATCTACATTTTTTAACATTTTTTACAGATGTTACTTTAGTTTTTCAACATCATATTAATAATAGAGTTAGTTTTATCATAGTACCACCCTCTCTCGTTTGTTTACTAACCTTTTTTGGTTTCTGTAAAAAAGAAGAAGAAAACTATTAGAATAGATTAGAGGAGTAGTTATATTTGTATATTGTACGGTGTGAAATTTTTTTATCAGTAATTTATATACTTTAACGTATATAAATAATTTTATTAAAATATTAAAACTTTTTGCAATTTTTAATTTATTAACAAATACAATTTCCAACCTAAAACGGAAATAGAAAACAGTTGGAAACGGTATCATTGATGCTAGAATATCGTCATTAAGCAAATTAAATACATTTATTAAAAATTAATCAATATTTTATACAAATTGTAACCATTTTATCAAATGTATTTTTAATATAATAAACATTGCTATTTTTGAATATCTGTATTTCTATTTTCTGAACTAAATATCCTTAAGTTATCATCTATTATTATATTTGAATTAGTATTTATTACCTCTAAAAATCTAAAAACCTGATTTTCGTCCTCCATTGAATTCCATAACTATCCTCTATTGAGTTCTATAATCAATTATTTCTACAATAACAATTTTAATAACAACTACAGTAAAAACAACATGAAAAAAAACTTATAAATAGTTCTAGAAAACATAATTAGGGAGATAAAATATTAAATGTTCATCATCACAGACTCACTTGTTTGACTCTTTATTAAGAAGACTTTCAATAAATGATTCGTTTGAAAAACTAAAGTAACATCATATTAAGAAGACCGAATCATGTTTCTTCCGTTAGAAAGACTTTTGATTCAAGAAATCGTCCTAACAAATTACCATGACAAGTATTTGGTTTTAATATCATTAATGGATTCGAGGAAGGATAGAAAAAGATACACACTACTAATGAAACATAAATTTAACTCACACACAAAAAAGTGACAATACTTCCAATAAAAATCTTGATAATGTAAAACTTAGACCAATATTCAAATTTAAAGAAAAAACTAACTCCTAAATTTATTTATTTAAAAATTCTAATCTGATCTTCTTAACTCCTTGGTTTTTCAACAAAAAACATGTAAAATTTAATTTATTTAAAATTCTAATTAGTTTTTCTTAACCACTGCTACCAGACAAAAAATTTAATAATTGTTTAAAAATATGCGACATAATAATCACTCACTCACCATCACCAATAATCAAATAATACCACATAAAAATTTATTACAACATTTTTCTCACTCGTCGATACCTAAAGTGTCTTCGAACTTGTCCAACTCTGAACCTGGGCCATGTGGTGTTGTAAAATGTGCTGTGTTGTTGTGGAGTGCAGTTGGCTCCTATTTAAAACCCTTACTAATTTCACTTTCAAATAACTTCCTTGGTCAATTCCATTCTCCAACACCCCAGCACACACTCCAAAGCTCTCTCTTTCTCTCTCATTGCCCTCTCTTCTCCAAAGGGATCTTAAAATGGGGTTTTCATCCTACGCCCCCAATATTTCTTGTGCACCTCCAAACTTTTCTTAAATTTCAAAACTACCCTTTTACTATTTTAAAATTTTAAATCAATTAATCTCTATTTCTCTCTCTTATTTAATGTCTCACTTTGTTTTGACTTGTTGGAAATCCCACATCGACTAGAGATAAAGCTAATTTATAATATATAAAGTGAGGTGCAAACCTCACCTTACAAGCCAGTTTTGTGGGGTTGAGTTAGGCTTAAAATCCACTTCTAACATGGTATCAGAGCGAACTTTCTTGGACATTTTGTTCCACCCGATATCGGACCGCTAACGGACCACCCACTAATATTCAATATATAAAGTGAGGTGCAAACCTCACCTTACAAGCCGGTTTTGTGGGGTTGAGTTAGGCTTAAAACCCACTTCTAACATGACTAAACCCTAGCCGCCGCACACCCCCTAATCTCTCATCTGCCCCACTCTCCTCTCTAACGTGCCACACTCCTCCTCTCTAAGGTGTCCCACTCCTCTTTATTTTTTGTCTGCTCTCCCTCTTCCCTTCACCATTCCTCTCCATTAACAGGTAAGTAAACGTATCCTTGTTGTATATTTTAATTTTTTAATTCTTTTATTGTTTTTGCCATGTTTGTTGTATCGTATATAGTCATTTTTCTATTTGAGTATAAATCTGTAAAAACACAAACCCGGAAGTCGACTTCCATAAGTGACGGAAGTGGACTTCCATAGAACAAGTTTCGGAAGTGTAGATCACGCAAAAACATAAAAAATGGCACTTACGGAAGTCGACTTTCGTAAGCCATCAATACCGGAAGTCGACTTCCGTAGTTAAAAATGAGTTCCGTGAGGTGAATTCCGTAAACATTATTGACTTCCATAAGAAAGTATGACTTCCGTAGAATCGTGGCGTGACTTCTGTAGAATCGTGGCGTGACTTCCGTAGAAGACACAACTTCCGTAGGCGTGACTTCCACTTCCGTAACGACGTGTTTTGTTTGTAATTTTTTTTACTTAATTTTAATTTTAATGTAAATAATTTTGATATTAATTAATTTTAATTATTATTAATTTTAATTAATTATAATTTTAAATAATTAAAATTTAGAATAATTCAAATTTTAGTTATTTACGATTTTGAATAATTTTAATTTTATTTAATTTTATTATTGAGTAAATATAAGTTTAAATAATTATAATTTTAAATAATTAAAATTTTAGTTTTTTACGATTTTGAATTATAAATTACAAAATAAAACTAAATTAAAATATCACTAAGTCTAAAAGCATCTACGGAAGTGGAAAAGTGAAAGAAAAAAGAAAAAATAAAGTTTAGTGTAAAAGCATCTACAGAAGTGGAAAAATGGTGAAAAATAAAAATAAAAAAGAAAGCTTAGTCAAAAGCATCTACGGAAGTGAAGAAGTGAAAAAAGAAAAAGAAAAAAGAAAGCATGGTAGAACATAGAAAGCATCAGAAGTGAAAAAAATGAAAAACAAGAGAAACCACCTTACTATGGAAGTCAAAAAAATTTACTCACCACACTACTTACCAAACAAAAAAAAAACTCTTCGGAACTCGACTTCTGGACAAAAAATTCACTTAAAGACTGGAAGTCCACTTTCGTAACACTAAAAAAATTTCACTTCATCGGAAGTCCACTTCCAATTTAATCATACATTTCCGGAAGTCGACTTCCGTTTAACACATACATTTTCGGAAGTCGACTTCCGTATAAGGGAAAAAATATTTTGATTTCCATAAAATTTCACTTGTCTTCCGGAAGTCGACTTCCGTTTTAGATATACACTTCCAGAAGTCGACTTCCATATATGGAAATAATAACTTGACTTCCGCATAAGTTCACTTCTGTTTCGGAAGTTTTCACTTCCGTAAAATGTAGCATGAAATATTAAAAATGCAGCATAACATTTATCTCAGACATAAACTTATCAAATATAAACTTCTATTCTAATGCGCGTACCTTTTTCTGAGAATAAATGAAGCAAATGGTGAAATACGAGTGGACCCTCGACTGAAAAATTCACACCTCAACCACCAACAAAATTTCTTCTTTTGCAGTGCAAGTGAAAAAGTGAAAGTGAAAAAATTGCAATGTAAGTAAAACTGAAAGAAGAGGGGGTGTAGGGTATATAAAACACTGTTGGTAATTAATTCAGACAGCCAACTAACTCTGCCATTTCATAATTGTTTAATTATTGTGTCTAACTAATAATTTTTTTTTGTTTATTTAATTTTTCAATGGCATAAATGGAAGATCATGAATATTTGAAGGTGCAGAAGAAATATTGGAGGTGCAGTAAAAAACCCCCTCTTAAATTTAAGATGCAAAACATAATAAATTTTTCTGTAAGAGTTCAAAAATTAAAACATGAATCTTCAAAAATAAAAAAGTATTTATTTAGAATATTTAACACCCTAAACCAAAACATAAAACCTATAGCATACTCAAATAAAGAGTCTATATTTTAAAATATTAAGAACATGCAAAACACACACATAAAACTATATCTTAATTATACAAAACACACACATATGAAAAAAAAAACTTATATAAAATAAATAAACTTTATCAATCAAAATTACACCACACCACACCATAATCATTACATGGATCTATATTTTAAAAGATATTCAATAAATGAAATATTGACTCATGTTTTCTTAATACTAATATTAAGTCAATCTTATAATCAACTAAGGTTGTGTTCTTTTGGAAGAAATGATTTCAGGGAGAGAGACAGGAAAATATTGGAAAGATTCGATGATGAAATTTGTGTTGTTTGTTTTAAGAGATTTAAAAGTGATTTTGAAGTGGATTAGAAAGTAAAGTCTGTGAAAGTTTATGACTTAATTAACTGATGTGACATATTAAAAAAAAATTAATAGATAAAAAAGTTAAATTATCAAAATGTCCATATTATTAAAAGTAATATAAAATGATATATAAATGATTTAGAATTATTTTTATAAATTTTATTGAATGATTGAAATTATAAAAAAGTTATTTATAAAAAAGTGAATAATACAATATATTTGGTATGAAAATAAATTTAATATGAGGTGGAAAATAATTTATTTACATGGAGAGTTTATTTTATTTTTAATAGTAATTTTAGAAGTAATAAATTTTTATTATAACCATAATAATTTTTTATTTGTGTTATTAATTTTTATTATGCTATTTTCATCATAAGGATAAATGAATAAGTCACGTGCAACGGAACTAAAATATGAAGGAGTAATTTCGTAATTTGGAGTGTGCCACCCTCTAATCTCACCATCATGAAGGGGATTGCATTTAGAATGAATTCCCCTAATCATCGCTCGACATCAACTTCTATCACTCCCAAAGGAACAAGCTAATCACCTGCTAATCCTCTCTTCCCATACCACATGAATAGTAAATTCTTCCAAAAGAACACAATGTAATATCCAATCTAAGACATGCATTTATGAGTGAATCCACAAATCATGAAATTAGGGTAAATTCATCACATTCCAGGTTTGCACATCTACAAATGTCACGATGTGTGCAAACTCTCCCATTTGCTATTCACCACCTTGACCTCTTAGTCCATGTGCCTTAAATCATTAGTGAAAAAGGTAGGGCTGGCAATACGGGCTAGCCTGACTTGTTTAGGTTCACCTCGCTTCAAAAATGCGGGCTCAAAAGTTTGGCTCGCAGACCATCATTTTTTTTTCTTCTTGTGTTAAAGCTTTCAATGTTCAATAAATTGAAAAATTTAACAAGTTCACAAAATTAAGCAAAGACTTTGGGGAGTTAAATGATAAATTGATAATCCAACATTTTCATCATATCTATATTCATACTTTGACATGCACGATGAATTCTTCAAATTTTAACATATTTAGAAATACATAACATTTGTCTTTTCTACTCATACAATAGTTTAGAATGTCCTTCAGAAGAAAAGTAACTAACATACACAAGTGCAATTTTTTTTATATAGGTTGTGGATCAGCCTGTCGTGTCCTGCCTCTAGTCCACATGGGTTGCGGGTTATGCAGACCAAGCTTTTGCGAACCAACAAACTCAATATCTCAGTCCGTGTTGCGTATTTTCGGGATATCTATTACAGTACGAATATTTAATTGACAACTCAAACAATAGTTCATACATCATTTCATATATATGACTTCAAATATACACATGTTTCATAAATCTTATTAAGCATTGTAAAAAAATATAACTAATTCAAATATAACCACAAATCAATCAAATATAAATATTTACATTCATTTTGAATTTATGAAAACATGCATATCTAATTAAAGGGACCAACAAGAAAAAAAATAACTTGATAAAAAATATCCTCGTTTAAGTGAAAATTAGTTAAGTTGCAGTGCTATTTTCACATGTGTTATAAGACAAAAAAACAATGCTATCTTCAATTCTATATTTGTTTGAGTGAAAAATATTTCGCTTGGTATATAATATGCCAGAGTGTAAGGTCTAACTCTATATTTTATTTTCATTTGGTTCTCATGGATGTACTATTACAACTCATGGGAGTAATAATATTTTATTTTATATTAATTTTAACAATAGAAATAAATTTATTTATTAGAATATTTTTTATCGTATCTATCGCATCATTTATAAATTTTCAAAAACTTTATTTTTAAATTTATATACATTCACCTCTTCATTATTTAAATTAAACAACATAACATGAATTATTTTACACAAAAATATCCTTCACTTTTATCTAAGTGGTAAAATAATTTTGATAATAATAATAATAATAATAATAATAAAACTATTACTAATAATAATAAATCTCATAATAATAATAATAATAATAATATTTTATTTTATATTAATTTAAACAATACAAATTATAATATAATAACTTTATTTATGAAAACATTTTTTTATCGATCATTTATAAATTTTCAAAAACTTTATTTTTAAATTTATACATATTTACCTCTTCATTATTTAAAATAAACAACACAACAATATTTTCTATATATTTCGTTAAATGAATTTATTTATTATTTTAAACGTGTTATCAAATCTTCGACTCCTAAATTTTGAAATAAACAAGAAAAAAAGTAAAAGAAAAGAAAATGAAAAACGTGTGAAATATGAGATATTGCACAGGGATAATATATAGTAAAAATAATGACATTAAATAGATATTTAATAATATTTATTAACATTTCATTATATTATTTAACTTAGTTTTTATTTTAAAAAATCAAATAAAAATGATAGAATGAAAATCCTATAAAAAGTTATTTAAAAATAAGATAATTATATTTTATTTTATTATTTTTATTATTCTTGATCATCACATCATACTACTAAATATAATTAAAATATTTAAATAATTTTTTAAAAACGATTAAAATAATAAATTAAAAATAGATTAAAATATTATTATCTTTTAAAATTACCTCACATGTGACTTACTGATAATAAATAATATCACATAAAAATTTATTACATTAGTTTTATATTAATTTAACATTTATTTTATTTTATTTCTCAGTTGTCGTACCTAAGTGTCATCGAACTTTGAACATGGGGTATGTGGTGTTGTAGAATGTGTTGTTGTGTAGTGCAGTTGGCTCCTATTTAAAACCCCTTTCTGATCTCATTTCCATAACTTCCTTCTGTCAATTCCACTCTCCAACACCCCCAACACACACTCCAAAGCTCTCTCTTTCTCTTTCTCTCTCATGGCCCTCTGTTCTCCAAAGTTTCTGATCTTTCTGCTTCTCCTCACCGCCATACCCATCGGAATCATCGTCACGTTGGAGCGAGCCCAACCCGCCACCCATGTCTACCACTACCACAGTTCTGGGTGGTTCCGAGAATGCGCCAAGTGGGATTCTCATCACGCTCGCTTCATAGTTTCTTTTTTCGAAGGCGGTATTGGCCAGGTTAAGTTGCCGGAAAAAGATTCCGACCCATCGCCGCCGTTGGAGGAGGTGACGGTGGTGAAAGAGCCCAACTTGGCCGGAAACGCGTCTCTGGGTATCGCCATTGACACACCTAGAAATCGAGTTCTCGTTGTTAACGCTGATGCCATTGGCAATCGATACGGTGCGCTTGCTGCATACGATCTCTCCTCCTGGAATCGCCTATTTCTCACCCAACTAAGTGGCCCTAGTAAGCTTTTCTCTCTCTCTCTCTCGATATTTCTTTGGGTATTTTCTTTGTTTTAATTTATTAATCTTAGAGTTTAAGTGTAAAATCAAACTAATTACAAATAGTAGCAAGTAAGTATGGAGCATGATTATGAACTAATTAATTTATTTTGGAAATCAACTAATTAGCTTACTATAAATTATTGATTGTTATAAAGTATTGTTTTTTCGTAGTTACTAATTTTGCGTAAGTTGTGTATACATTTTGTGGGATATTATTATGTTTAGGATGAGAAGTTATTATTTTTATTGAATCAAATAAATAAAAGTTAACTATTAGGGAGTATAAAAAGTAATCAAGTTATTGATTTTCTACATTTTTTCTAATTAAAGTTTTGTAAAATCACCACAAGTTGTTATTTTTCTACCCTTCTCGGGGTGTCCTAAATTAATTACAAAAAGTAGTGGAAAATTAAATATACAAATATTTAATTTGTATATTATTATGTTTAAGATGAGAAGTTATTATTTTTATTAAATCAAATAAGTAAAAGTTAACAATTAGGGAGTATAAAAAGTAATCAAGTTATTGGTTTTCTACATTTTCTTTAATTAAGTTTTGGAAATCATCACAAGTTATTATTTTTCTACCTTTCTCGGAATGTCCTAAATTAATTACAAAAAGTTGTGGAAAATTAAATATCCATTTTTTTTTATTGAAGAATTAATTTAAAATTTTCAAATATTTAGAACCTATTAGCATTTTTAACCATACACTAATGCATGTTTGCTCACGTGAAGAGAGGTGTCAGAGTGATTCGGTAACCGTTGAGGTAAAAATTAGTGCATTTAATTTGACTTACTTTTTTATGGGTTAAAGAAATTATATAAAAAATTCTAAAAATTATGAAAGAAATTTTAAATGACTAAAGTTGTTAATAACTTGCCAGTTAAGAGAGTCGAGTTTAATTTTCAGATTAAGTTGATTCATATTTAAAAAATTACAACTTTTTCAACTCAATTTAAATTAAAATTTATAAGGACTTATGTAGTATCAACTCATTTTAATATTCCTTTTTGTGATTTCTAGATAATTGATATGATATAGATAAAGCAACAATATTTTTTTTTTCTTCTAAGTTTAGGATAGATACAGTAATAACAATTTATAAAATATTTTATATACGGGAAATATTGATAAATAAAGTAACAATGATATTTTGTCATTAATTCATAATTAGAATGATCACAACTTACAAAATAACATTTGTGATCATAATAAGGAAATGTAGTTTTTGTCTATATCATAACCAATCTGTGTACTATTTGATTAATAAATCTCAAAACAAATAATGACTCGACACAATAGCTTAACATTTAGACAAAAGCAATGTCAAATTTCTTTAATTGCATTAATTTTTTCTCCTACGTTGTTATCATTTAGAAAATGTTACCTAGTTTCTAAATTTATTTTAGCAAAAGATAACTCCACCAATTCTAGAAGTCCAACACCATTGTCGTCCACTAATATATTATGCAATCTTCTCTCTATTATTTTATACAATAATATCTCTAATCTTTCTCAAACAAAAGGCAAAGGTTCAACATATACTATTAAGAAATATTCAATAGAAAAACAAGCCCTTGTCCACTGGCTGCTGATTCATAAATTTTATAATGGCATTTGAAATTTAAAACTTAACTATGTGAAAATTCCACGAGGATTCGTGTTATCTCTTCATTTACATTTTTTATTCAATCATATCTATTTGTTATTTTGAAAGTTACACACGCAACATGCCATCAACATCATTTGCAGTTATTTTTTCATCTGAACAAGTCTTAACGCGTTAAAGTATTTGTTTTTTTCTCAAACTAAAGTCATGAGAACTCCCTTTTGAAAACTAACCACTATCATTTGGTGTGGATGATTGAAAAAAAATGCTAACATTTTGAATTTTGGTGGTTTTTTTCTTTCAAAATATTTAACACTAGGAAACCTTTTGTTGGGTATTTTTTGAAGGTAATAAAGAGTTTTACTTTTTTTACTTCAACCATATCAGAAGAAAAAGATAAATGTATTGGCAGAGTATGGAAAAATGTATGACGAAACATTTAAAGTCTGTGTGTTGGATTACCTAAACAAACTAATTGGGAATTCGCGTGGAAAATGGTTGGTAGTTAGTACTTGGTAGTTACGATAGTTAAAAAGTAGGAACTTTTTTCTTGTGTTGTGTCTGAACTATTCCCATCTTCATTGTGTCTAACTTTTTTATTAATCCTATAATTATACAATAGTGTGTATATATCATTAATCAACAGATGAAACACAGACCTAGTAAGAGATCATTATTCGAACATCCGTTATTGTTTTACGATAATAAAAATGTTTCATTTTACACCATGAAGTTGCTTTGTTCTGTTTGACATGCATAAAAACATTCACATCAAAGCAACAAAAAGTTGTCTGCACATGCAAGTATGCATGTGAGCAAGAAGGAAGCAAGAAAGAAAAAAACACAGGGATGGCAGTGAATTGCATTGGACAATATGCATGGCAATAATAAAACCAAAGGGAAATGGCCTACCTACCCAGTACCTGCTATTCAATGCATGTCCTGTTATCTTGTTCCCTTGGAAAAAAAATTAACTTTTCTATTTGGATTGGCTTGTGATAACAGCTAGTGGACCATCGCAGAGAAGTTATCTTTTATCTTACCGATTTAGGATTTAGGGTTTAGGATTTAGGGTCTTAGATTCGACACGTAACATTTTTGTGACAGTGTCGATTTTGCGATGGATGCAGGTGATGAAAAATCTTTCGCAGACGATGTTGCAGTGGATGCGGAAGGCAATGCCTATGTTACTGACGTAAAGGGCAATAAAATCTGGAAAGTTGGGGTGGAAGGGAAGGTTATGTCAACCATTAAAAGCCCGTTGTTTTCTGCAAAAGAGTGGTACAAGAACTTGGTTGGGCTGAATGGAATAGTTTACCACCCAGATGGGTTCCTGATAGTGATCCACACTTTCAGTGGCAATTTGTTGAAGATTGATTTAACAAAAGGGGAGGAGGTGAAGATGATAAAGGTTAAAGGGAGTCTTTCTTTTGGTGATGGTTTGGAACTGGTGTCTACTACTAAGCTTGTGGTTGCAGGGAATCCTTCAGCAAGATTAGTGGAGAGTTCAGATGGGTGGAACAGTGCTTCTGTTGTGGCGACATTTTCAGGGCCTAAGCATCGTTTGGCCACAGCAGCAACTGTGAAAGATGGGAAGGTGTATTTGAACCATATGGTTGGAATGGGATACCCCAAAAAGAAGCACGCACTTGTTGAGGCAGTTTTTTAGTTCTTACTTTCTACAATTTCTCAACATTGGGGATGTGGGGATCATAATTTAACACCACGTTTGGTTTAGATTTGGTGTACCTTTGATTATTTATGTTTGGTTTTGTTGCATTACTTTCCAATGCTTTTTTGTCTCTTCAATCTTAGCCTCACATACCAAGGTTTTCTTCTTTCCGATTTCGATGGTAATATTTTTTGTTTTTTTTTTTTAGGAATTTAATGACTTCAATTTGGATTTTGTTGTGCTTTATTTTCTGAGCGGTAAGGATACACGTATTAGTACTTTAAAAATTATTTTAATATATTTTAAAATTTTAAAATCAATGATTATTAATATATTTTAAATACAAACCAATTCTGCAACTATTTTTATCACAAGTTATTTTAAATTATAGATTTTTTATTGATAAATGCTAGACAAACATTCTTTAACACAGCTTTTTTTTCATTTGCTAATGTTGTTTAAGCATCGGTTTGCCACATTAATTAGCAGCCAGGGAAGGTGTACTTGTGCTATATGATTGGAACAGAGTAAGCGACACAAAAAGTAGTTAGTCCATTCTATCTTTAATTATAGAATAAAATATATGAGAAATAATGAGTTTGTGTTTAATTTTTTTTTTTTTCATAAAAAAAAATATATGTGAGAGTGAAAATATCTAAGAAATTCAAAAAATATGAGAGAGAACATACAAAATATCTCAATCAATATATATTTTTTATTATATTTAATTTTATAGATTCATTAACATTAAATATTGTACTTTATAAAAAATAAAAAATATACCTCATTTAATTTTCACTGATATAATATATTCTACATATAATTTTAAAGTTTTTAAAAAATTTAGGGAGGCCATAATCCCTTACGTAAACACTTGAGATCGCTTTAGAAGTTGCATAAATGAGTAGGATCCATTGTCAATAATTAACAAATTATATCTTGTTAGTTTAAAATGTAATTTTAGTTATTTTTTATATGTTCTTAGAGTTCTCTCTTTGACTGATGACAATATTCATTGTCTTCACCACTGACACCGTAAAAGATCTTTGCATCATTATCCATGGCATAAAGAAAAGGAACTCGAGTAGGAGAAGAGAGCGAGAGAATGAACAAAGGGAAAATGTATTATTTCTGAATTGTTTGATCAAAATGTACATATGAGAAGAGAGAAAAAAGAACTTATAAAGGAAAAGAAAGGAGAAACAGAAAACAATTGTCACTCCTTTGGACGCGTGTAAACAGTGTTATGCGGTTTGCGGTGCGTGTGGGAATCACTAATATTTTGAGAGCCTTCCTCCAGCTGGGAGTGGATGTTGAGCATACCCAGCTTGGAACAAAGAATTTGGAAGCTTGAAGGTGGCAGAGCCTTAGTCAGAATATCCACATGTTAATTTTTGGATTCAATAGGGAGAAGTTTGACGATGTCGTTTTGAACCTTTTCTCTAATAACGTGGCAATCATTTTCAATATGTTTTGTTCTCTTGTGGAAGACTTGGTTAGTGGCAATCTGCATGGCTGATTGGTTGTCACAAAATAAGAGGGCAGGTTGAGGATGCTGAACTTAAAGATCCTGGAGAAGATATAATATCCATTGTATCTCATATGTGGTGGAGGCAAGAGCCTTGTATTTAGCTTCAGTTGAGCTCCTAGAAACTGTGCTTTGTTTCTTTGATTTCCAAGCAATGAAGAGTGGCCAAGATAAATGATGAATCCAATAATTGACTTTCTTGTTTTTGGACACCCTGCCCAATCAGAGTCATTGAAGCCTTTGACTCTTATTTCATTGTTTGCATCAAGAAAAATGCCATGGCCATGATTTTGTTTGAGATAACGGAGCACACGAAAACAGGCCTGATGATGAACGGTGGTAGGAGCAGCAACATGTTGGCTCAATTGGTGAACAACATTGGAAATATCAGGATGGGTATTGGTCAGATATATGAGTTTTCCAATGAGTCTCCTATAGGCAGTGGTATTAGCAAAATGTTCTCCATTTTCAACGATGTTACGTCTAGAAAACTTCATAGGAGTGGGCATAGGAGCAGAAGCTAACATTCCAGTTTCTTATAGTAAGTCTAGATTGTATTTGTAACATCCCTAAGGAATATTACTAATATTTAATAAATAAAAATTCGAGATAAAATAAATATTGCATTTAATATAAACTATTTCCCAAAAGCACGGGAATTTAAAACTTTAATATATAAGTCATAAAACCAGGAGTCCATAATTTATAAAACTAAAACAATAATAGCTCCCAAAGGTTTACATATTTATCTCAAAAGCCAAAATAATAACGTATAAACAAAATTCCCGGCTATCCCTCGCTCCAAGTCTAGGCATCTCCTGGCCCACCTGTCAAATCATCTGCTCCCGGATAACGAGTTATCCGATCATCG